>OLNG01000309.1_pt1 | contig 46630 bp, 39 predicted proteins | sample 1643091 | NCBI WGS metagenome assembly OLNG01 (sample SAMEA3136661, study PRJEB25190) | human gut metagenome | biome: human gut; feature: human-associated habitat; material: faeces | place: Austria | collected 2013 | reverse complement strand
AGGAATGATGATGCCGATCATGCAGTTTGTAGGAAACCTCGGATATGTGATGGTTGCACTTCTTGGTGGTGTTTTTGTTATCAAAGGTTCCATCGAAGTTGGTGATATCCAGTCCTTCTTCCAGTATATCCGTAACTTTACACAGCCAATCCAGCAGATCGCTCAGGTTACAAACCTTCTGCAGTCTTCAGCTGCAGCATCCGAGCGTGTGTTTGAATTCCTAGATGAAGAGGAAGAAGTACAGCAGCCGGAAAATCCGGATTCTATCGAAGGACTCAACGGAAATGTACAGTTTGAGCATGTAGAGTTTGGCTATAATCCGGATAAGATCATCGTGCATGATTTTTCAGCAGATGTGCATGATGGACAGAAGGTAGCTATCGTAGGTCCGACCGGAGCGGGAAAAACGACCATGGTAAAACTTCTGATGCGTTTTTATGATGTAAACAAAGGCGCGATCAAGGTTGATGGCCATGATGTCAGAAACTTCAACAGAAGTGAGCTCCATGAAATGTTCGGAATGGTTCTTCAGGACACCTGGCTTTTCTCAGGAACGATCATGGAAAACATCCGTTACGGACGTCTGGATGCAACCGATGAAGAAGTTATTGCAGCGGCAAAGGCTGCTCATATCCATAACTTCATCATGCAGCAGCCTGGCGGATACCAGATGGTACTGGATGAGGAGACAAGCAATATCTCTCAGGGACAGAAACAGCTTCTTACCATTGCAAGAGCAATTCTTGCAGACAACAAGATCCTGATCCTTGATGAGGCAACATCTTCTGTCGATACCCGAACAGAAATGCAGATCCAGAAAGCAATGGACAACCTGATGAAGGGCAGAACAAGCTTCGTTATTGCACACAGACTTTCTACGATCAAAGATGCAGATCTGATCCTTGTTATGAAGGATGGCGATATCATCGAGCAGGGAAATCACAAAGAACTCCTGGCAGCAAATGGATTCTATGCGGATCTTTACAACAGCCAGTTTGACAAATAATTAATAGGACACCGGGCGGCTGCCGGACAGGAGACCTCTTGTCAGCAGTCGCCTTTTTCGGTATAATATTTTTTTACAGTTGGTAAAATAAGCTGAAAATAAACAGGTTACAGATGACTGTAGTGTATGTGATAAGATAAGCAGAATCACAGCAAAATAAATAATGATTGGTTGATGAGTTATGACAAATATGGAAAATGGCAGAGATTATCTGCAGCATGTGCTGAACTGTCTCTGTACAAGGCTTGCACAGATCGATCAGGCAATTCTCGAAGGTGAAAAAGAAGTCGAGGATATGCATGAATATTACTGGGAAAACTATACAGAGATGGACGAGTATGGTTATGAGAACTATGATAACCAGCAGGCACTGTTTCATCAGATGCATGCGAATGAAGAACAGTTTCTTCTAAGAAAACGTTTTAAGAAAATGCTGGATTCACCGTTCTTTGGGCGGGTAGATTTTGTGTATGATGGAGATGATGAGCCGGAAATCTTTTATATAGGAATTGGAAACCTGTCCGAGACAGCCGGACATCGTCCGTTGGTATATGACTGGAGAGCTCCGGTCAGCGGTCTGTTTTATGATTATGATAAAGGACCGGCGGCTTATGAGGCACCTTCCGGAACCTTTTCCGGGGAAGTGGTCTCCAAGTGGCAATACAAGATCCGACGCGGTAAGATGATCTACGAGTTCGAGAGTGATGTAAAGATCGATGATGAGATTCTTGGCGCGGAGCTTGGAAGTAAGGGAGAAGTCCAGCTGAAAAATATTGTACGCACGATTCAGAAGGAGCAGAATGCGATCATCCGTAATACCAAGGACCGGATCATGGTGATCCAGGGAGCTGCCGGAAGTGGTAAGACTTCCGTAGCACTTCACAGAATTGCATATCTTCTCTATCATGACAGAGAAAATCTGAAATCTTCCAATATACTGGTACTTTCACCAAACGGGGTATTTGCGGATTATATTTCACACATTCTGCCGGAGCTGGGAGAAGAAAACATTCGTGAAATGAGTTTTGACCTGTTTGCGTATAGAGAACTGAAGGGAATTGCTGCAGACTGTGAAGACCGCTATGATCAGATCGAACGGGTAATCATCTGTCCAGAATCGCAGGAACTGTGCAGGAAAAAACAGTCAGCAGAATTTGCCGGCAAGCTGGATGCTTTTATGCTTGGCATGGAAGATGACCTGATGAATTTCAAGGATGTAGAGTACAAAGGCTGCATTCTGAAAGAAAAAGAAATCATAGATCTTTTTTATTTCAAATTCCTGGATATCCCGCTTCTTTCCAGAATGGAAGCAGTAGCAGAATATTTCATTGACCAGGTGGAAACACTGAGGGACAGAGATCTTGCAGATGAAGAAAAGGAAGAGCTGACCGAGCGTTTCCAGCAGATGTATGAGACAAGAGACTGCTATATACTGTACAGCCGCTTTCTGGAACAGGAAGGTTATAAAGCACTTCCACGGCTTCCGCTTGAAAAAAGAAAACTTCGTTATGAAGATGTATATCCGATACTTTATCTGAAATATTCTCTGTTCAGATGCAAGGGACATCACGGAATCAAGCATGTGGTAGTGGATGAAATGCAGGATTATTCCTGGATTCAGTTTGTGCTTCTGAAGAAACTGTTTCCATGTAAGATGACGATCCTGGGGGACAAGGCACAGACCATGGAAGAACAGCAGCAGGATGTGCTTAATTTTCTGCCGAAAATCTTCGGAAGAGATATCCGTAAGATCGTGATGAACCGCAGTTACCGTAATACGATGGAAATTGCACAATATGCGAATCGTCTTACCGGTGTCTCGGATATAGAGCTGTTTGACCGACATGGTGATGCAGTGGAAGAGATGCAGTTCAAAAATCTGCATACAGCGTTGGACAGGGTTCTTGAGAAATGGGAACAGAAACGAGAGGATTATGAAACAGAAGCACTGGTTCTTTTTACAGAAAGAGAAGCAGAGCATGCGTTTCTTTATCTGGAAGAAAAACTCAGAACACTTGATCCAGATGGTGAATATCAGCTTACTTACATGAATCGTGACAGCCAGAATTTCAAAAAAGGACTGACAGTAACGACCTTTTATCTTGCCAAGGGACTTGAGTTTGACCAGGTTTTTGGGGTGTTTCATGCAGAGGACAACAGCGGTCTTGCGGCACAGGCCAGATACATCACAGCGACAAGAGCATTGCATGAACTGCATATGTATGATGTAGAAGACTAAATTTGAAATTTGTTGACAATTTTGTAATAAAAATGTAAAATATAGGCTGCTGTGAATGAAGTGCACAGGAATACAGATATGCACAGATGCGTGGTTACAGAGATAACCATATTAAGGAGGATACTATGAGAAATAAAAGATTACTTGCAATTTCGGCAATAGCGATATCTGCATCTGTTTTTATGACAGCATGCAGCTTTGGCGGAGACGGCAAAACAGATAAAACAGAAACTGTGGAGGTTACTGATACACCGACACCGGAGGTGACGCAAGCACCGACAGAGACACCGGTACCGACGATCGCACCAAATGTACAGAGTACAACTTATACATCGGCAGATAAGAGCATTGCAATCAATCTGCCGGATGCTACATGGGCAAATAAGACAGACGAAACAGATATGCTCAGCTTCGAATCACCAGAGCAGGGAAATATCCTGATTCTGCATGGACAGGGCGAGGATACGATGGCAGCAACGGTTGTCCCAAGTACACAGGATATGGCAGTATCTCTGGAACAGGCAGATGGAGACAAAGTCAACGGAACAGATTTTGAGATTCAGGAATACAGTGCCAATGATGTCAATGGAATCGGTGTATACAGCTATACAACAAAAATGCTGAATACAGACAAGAGCAACGGAAATCTTTATGTTGTTCATAAAGTATTCGCAAATGATACAGAGTACTATACGATCGACGCCGGAGTAAAAACAGAGGATGCACTTGCTTCTGTTAAAGCCGCAGTAGAATCTTTCCAGATCCTTGGGGATTCCACACTGAAGGAAGCAGCTCCACAGCAGGCTCCGATAGAGAATACAGCACAGACAGATGCAAATACCAGTGATGCAGCAGCTCAGCCGGCAGCAGATGCAAATACCGGTGATGCAGCAGCAACAGACAACAGTGATAGCTCCGGAACAGCAACAAATTCCGGTGGATTCACAGAGGAACAGCTGACCAATACAGATGAGACAAGAACCCTGTATCGTAACTCTGACGGACATCCGTTTGTTATCACACCGGATGGAAATGGAAACTGGGTTGATTCTGATGGAAATGTTTACAACTTCATCGATGAACAGGATGCATATGATGCAGAAGGCAACAGCTATTACTGGCACGGAGAAGCAGCAGACGTATATTATATGCCTGTACAGTAAGCGGGAAGCATAAACTGAACTGGCTGCTTGCAGAAATATGTATTAAAAAAGGCAGGTGAGAGATCATCTGCCTTTTTGGGCACTACAGGAGTTTGGAAGAAACAGGTACAAAATTACGGATAAAGGAGAAAAACTATGAGTGCATATGAGAAGTTTGCACAGGTCTATGATCTGTTCATGGATAACATTGATTATGAAGGATGGGCGGAGTATGTTACAGATCGTCTCAGAGAATATGAGATTACAGATGGTCTGGTTCTGGAACTTGGATGTGGAACCGGGACAATGACAGGATTGCTTGCTGGCAAGGGTTATGATATGATTGGTGTGGATAATTCTGAGGAAATGCTTGCAGAAGCAATGGAAAAAAGAGTAGAATCCGGACAGGATATTCTGTATCTTCTGCAGGATATGCAGGAATTTGAACTGTATGGTACGGTGCGGGCTGTGGTAAGTGTCTGTGACAGTCTGAACTATATTACGGACAGAGATGAACTGCGTCATGTGTTTGAACTGGTAAATAATTATCTGGATCCGGAAGGCATTTTTCTGTTTGATATGAATACCGTACATAAATACCGGGATCTGCTGGGAGATACCACGATCGCAGAGAACCGTGATGAGGGAAGTTTCATCTGGGATAACAGTTATGATGAGGAAGAAGGGCTCAACTATTATGAACTGGCTGTATTTCTTCCGAGAGAAGACGGACTGTATGAGAAATCTGAAGAAGTCCATTGCCAGAAAGCATATCCGCAGGAAGAAATAGAGACTTTGATCAAAGAAGCAGGCATGGAGCTTCTTGCGGTGTATGACGCATATACATTAAATCCAGCAACAGAGGACAGTGAAAGACTATTTTTTGTGGCGCGGGAGAAAGGCAAGAAGAAACAATAAGAACTAAAGAAAGGTTAGTATTTTATGAAAGACTATATTGTAAGAGCAATTGCGGCAGACAGTCAGATTCGTGCGTTTGCAGCGGTTACAACAGAAACAGTAGAAACAGCGAGACAGGATCATAATACCAGTCCGGTTGCTACAGCGGCGCTTGGCCGTCTGCTCACAGCAGGAACCATGATGGGTGTAATGATGAAGGGAGATAAAGATATCCTGACACTTCAGGTAAAGGGTGACGGACCGATTCAGGGAATTACAGTTACTGCAGATACCAAAGGCCGTGTAAAGGGATATGTCGGCAACCCGGAAGTTATTATTCCGGCAAATGCAAAGGGAAAACTGGATGTATCCGGAGCTGTCGGCAATGGATTTCTCCAGGTGATCAAAGATATGGGACTGAAAGAACCATATGTCGGACAGGTCGCACTGCAGACTGGTGAGATCGCGGAGGATCTGACCTATTATTTCGCAGCAAGTGAACAGGTTCCATCTGCAGTTGGCCTTGGTGTCCTGATGAATAAGGATAATACTGTACGTCAGGCTGGCGGATTTATTGTGCAGGTCATGCCGTTTGCAGAAGAAGCTACAATTGCAAAACTAGAAGAGAATGTACAGAAGATCCAGTCTGTTACAACGCTTCTCGAGCAGGGACATACACCGGAGAGTCTTCTTGAGCAGGTGCTTGACGGATTTGATATTGAGATCAATGATACGATTCCTACGGAGTTTTATTGTAACTGCAGCAAGAGCCGTGTTGAAAGAGCGTTGATCAGTATTGGACGTAAAGAACTGAATGAATTGATTCAGGAGGGAAAAGATGTAGAACTGAACTGTCATTTCTGTAATCAGAATTATGTGTTCAGCGTAGAAGAATTAAAAGAAATTCTCAGAAAGTGCAAATAGGAGGAAGAAGCTGTGAAGGATGGTTTTATCAAGGCTGCTGCCGGAACACCGGATGTTCGTGTAGCAGACTGTGAATTTAATGCAACAGAGATCATTCGCATGGTACATGAAATGGAAGAGCAGGGAGCCAAGGTCATGGTTTTTCCGGAACTCTGTATTACTGCTTATACCTGTGGAGATCTGTTCTGGCAGGAAAATCTTCTGGAAGAGGCAAAGGTGCAGCTGGTACGTATTGCAGAAGAAACTGCTGATGTGGACGCGCTTATTTTTGTAGGGCTGCCACTGGAATATAAAGGAAAACTCTATAATGTTGCTGCAGGACTGAATCATGGCGAAATTCTTGGATTTGTGCCGAAGATCAATCTGCCTAATTACAATGAGTTTTATGAAGCAAGATATTTTACTTCAGGAGAAAACCTTGACGGAACCGTGCATATTGATCGGGATGTGTACAGAGCTCGTTATGAATCAGATACAGAATCCGATGATGTGGAATTTGAGATTGAGATGTCTGAATTTGATGGCTTTGAAGAACTTGAAGAACTTGAAGAACTTGAAGAGGATGAAGAGCCGGATTATATAGACGAAAATGATGAGGAAGAGGATGAAGAACTGTATGAGGAAGATATCTGGATTTCTCCGAATATGATCTTTACCTGTGAGGAGATGCCGAAGCTTCAGATTGCAGCCGAAATCTGTGAGGATCTCTGGGTACCGAATCCACCGAGTGTTGCACATGCATATCATGGTGCGAATCTGATCGTCAATCTGTCTGCAAGCGATGAAGTTGTTGGCAAAGATTCTTACCGGAGGAGTCTTGTGAGTGCTCAGTCTGCGAGACTTCTCTGTGGATATATTTATGCGACGGCAGGGGAGGGCGAGTCCACGCAGGATGTGGTTTACGGTGGACAGAATCTGATTGCCGAGAATGGGACGATTCTCGCTGAGAGCAGAAGGTTTGTGAATGGCATCATCTATGCGGACCTTGATATTCATCGTCTGGATAATGAAAGAAGGAGAATGACAACCTGTCAGTTTGCACCGGATCTTGCTCCGGAAGGACAGGATATCAGTTATAATGAAGCTTTGTTTACTCTTGAAAGAGAAGAAACAAAACTTACCCGCAAATTTGATTCCAGACCATTTGTACCGGGCATAAAAGAAGAAAGAGAACGCCGTTGTGATGAGATCCTGAATATTCAGGCAATGGGACTTAAAAAACGTCTGGCACATATCCACTGTCAGAACGCAGTGATCGGTCTTTCTGGTGGACTGGATTCTACACTGGCACTTCTTGTGACCGTGCGGGCATTTGACATGCTTGGCATGGACCGGGGCAAGATTACGGCAGTGACGATGCCATGTTTTGGAACGACTGACAGAACCTATAACAATGCATGCAGTTTAAGTAAATGCCTTGGAGCAACACTTAAAGAAGTAAATATCCGTGAGGCTGTTAATCTGCATTTCCGTGATATCGGACATGATCCGGAAGTGCATGATGTAACCTATGAAAATGGACAGGCACGCGAACGTACGCAGATTTTGATGGATATTGCAAATCAGTCCGGTGGTATTGTGATCGGAACCGGAGATCTTTCAGAGCTTGCACTGGGATGGGCAACTTACAATGGAGATCACATGTCCATGTATGCGGTCAATGCATCCGTACCAAAGACGCTTGTCCGCCATCTGGTAAGATATTATGCAGATACCTGTGAGGATCAGAAGCTTGCAGAGATTTTGCTGGACATTCTGGATACGCCGGTCAGCCCGGAACTTCTGCCGCCGAAAGATGGTGTGATCTCTCAGAAAACAGAAGATCTGGTCGGACCATATGAATTGCATGATTTCTTCCTGTATTATATGCTTCGCTGGACATTTCCACCGAAAAAGATCTTCCGTCTGGCTAAGAATGCATTTGCAGGAGAATATGATGATGAAACGATCCTGAAATGGCTTAAAACATTTTATCGAAGATTCTTCATGCAGCAGTTCAAGCGTTCCTGTCTGCCGGATGGTCCGAAAGTCGGAAGCGTTGCAGTGTCACCGCGAGGAGACCTTCGCATGCCAAGTGATGCGAGCGCTGCATTGTGGATGAAAGAACTGGAACAGATTCGTATCTGACAGACACAAGTGCTGGTGTGGTCACGGGAAGACGTCAATCGGCTTCGGCTTTGGTGACTGCTTCATCGATCGCATGAATCAGCATCAGAGCAGTGTATTTCTGATCACTGGAGTATTCCAGATCATCCAGGGACTGGCCGGAGTAGATCTGGCTGGACAGAGAGTCCAGTACAGGTTCAACCAGTGGAAACATGGCAGAAGTGCTTTCGCTTAAGTTGGCAAGATGAATGGATTGTATCTGATCCTGGTCTACCGTTACTTCTACATCGAACGTGTTGTTGTTCAATCGGATAGAAGTGCGGTAGATTCCGGGCGTATATTTTGAAACGGCATCGGAAGATGCCGTTTTTGATTTGCCGGAACCAAACATAAGGAACATCACCACACCTAAAATCACGAGGAGCAGCAGAAAGATTCCTGTATAGATCACTTCTTTCATATGTAGAACTACAATTTTGGTCTTGGAACTCATGGATAAGCCTCCTGATTTCGGAAATATGGTTTGTTGCGGATGCAGATCTGATCTAACTCTGATTCTGTATATCTTATTACAATTTGAGTAGATTTATGTTAAATTAATAGAAAGAATTATTTTGAGGAGGACTTTTATGTCACTTCAGTTTATTATAGGAAATTCAGGTGCAGGAAAATCCTTCAGGGCTTACCAGAGGGTGATTCGTGAAGCCACTGCTCATCCGGAAAAAATGTATTATGTGATCGTTCCGGAGCAGTTCACGATGCAGACACAGAAAACACTTGTAGAGATGCATCCGCAGAAAGGAATCCTGAATATTGATGTGCTGAGTTTTGAACGACTGGCCTATCGGATTTTTGAAGAAGTAGGTGGAGATACCCGTAAAGTATTGGAGGAAACCGGCAAAAATATGATTCTTCAGAAACTGGTGCAGGTCAGCCAGAAGAAACTGGTCTATCTGAAAAACCAGATGAAAAAACCAGGATATCTGGATGAAGTAAAATCACTGATTTCTGAATTTATGCAGTATGAGGTTCGCAAAGAAGAACTTGATAAGATGATCCAGGATGCGTCAGACAAACCACTTCTTCAGATGAAACTGAAAGATGTGGCAGTTTTGTATGAGGCTTTTCGGGAATACCTGTCCGAGCATTTTATGACGGCAGAAGAGGTATTGGAAGTGCTGGCAAAAGAAATTCCTTTTTCAGAAAAATTGAAAGGAAGTACAGTTGTGCTGGATGGATATACCGGTTTCACACCAGTGCAGCATACCGTTATCCGGGAACTCCTTCAGGTCTGTGAACATGTAACAGTGACAGTAACAATGGATGTCAGAGAACAGTTGCTTGCGAAAGGAAAACCACATGAGTTGTTTTATATGAGTCACAAAATGATTCGATCCCTTTCGGAATTTACCAGGGATATGAAAGAACCAATCTGGGTAAAGGCCGGAGCTGAATCCAGATTTGCAAAAGCACCTGCATTGAATTTTCTGGAACAGAATCTGTTTCGTTATCACAGAGGAGCCTATAACGAAAAACAGAAGGAGGTGCAGATTTTTCAGGCAGGAAATCCGGAACGTGAAATGGAAGAAACGGCAAGGCGAATCAGCCGGCTGGTGCGTGAACACGGATACAGATACGGCCAGATCGCTGTGATCACGGGAAATTTGGAGGAATATGGAAGCATTGCCAGACATGTGTTTGATGCAGCGGAAATTCCTTTTTTTGTGGATGAAAAACATTCGGTATTGATGAATCCATTTGTGGAGTATCTGCGTGCTGCCCTGGAAATGACAGTACAGGGATTCAGTTATGAAAGTGTTTTTCGTTATCTGCGATGTGGAATGTCGGATCTTTCAAGAAGAGAAGTGGATATCCTGGAAAATTATGTGATTGCACTTGGAATCAGTGGATTTCGCAAATGGAATGAGACATGGGTAAGGATCTACCGTGGCATGGATCCGGCGGTTATCATGGATTTGAATGAAATTCGTGAACATTTTACAGAGGAAGTACGTGAACTGGCAGAAGGATTTTCCGGAAAAAAGAAAACGGTCGGAGAATACAGCAGATATCTGTATGATTTTATTGTAAAGAGACAGATCCAGGAAAAACTGAAAGTGCAGGAACTGCATTTTAAACAGCAGGGAGATCGTGCCAGGGAGAAAGAATATGCACAGATCTATGGGATTATCATGGATCTTCTGGACAAGATGGTCAGTATCCTTGGTGAAGAAGTAGTTTCTCCTGAAGAGTTCAGACAGCTTCTGGAGACCGGTATGACGCAGGCGAAAGTTGCGTTGATTCCTCCGGGAATCGATCAGGTTCTGATCGGAGATATGGAGAGAACACGACTGAAAGATATTCGGGCATTGTTTTTTGTCGGGGTTAATGAAGGATGTATTCCGAAAAATACGGAGTCCGGTGGAATACTGACAGAGATGGACAGAGACTTCCTGGGAAATCAGGGGATTGAGCTGGCACCGGGACCAAAAGAATTGATGAACATGCAGCGTTTTTATCTGTATCTGAATCTGACAAAACCGAGTGAAAGTCTCTGCCTTTCTTACAGCAGATCAAATGGAAAAGGAGAAGCAGTAGGACCGGCATTTCTGATTCGTACAATACAGACACTTTTTCCTGAAATTCATATAGAGCGTGCAGAGAAACCGGAAAAGGAACTGGATCTGTTGGAAACGCCAAATACATCGGTAGGATATCTTCTGGAAAATCTGACAGATGAAGAGAAACGAAAAGAAAATCAGCTGTTTGCAGAACTCTACAGCTGGTATCTGAATAGTCCCGATTATTGTACAATGACAAAAAAACTGACCGAGGCAGCTTTCCTCAGAAAACCGGTGGATCAGATCAGCAAAAGTGTCGCAAAAGCGTTGTATGGGGAAATCTCACCAAATGGTGCAACGAGGCTGGAGCGTTTTTCTGCATGTGCATTTGCACATTTTCTGAAATATGGACTTGAACTTACGGAACGGGCAGAATATGAGTTTCGGGCAATGGATATGGGAAACATTATTCATCAGGCCCTGGAGGAGTTTGCAGTAGAGCTGCGGCGAAAACAGCTGAACTGGCGAGAACTCTCTGATGAAGAACGAGATACGATCGCAGATAACTGTTTGGATAAAATTGCTGCTGATTATGGAAATACGATTCTGCAGAGCAGTGCAAGAAATCACTACATGATAGAACGGACGAGACGAATTCTCCGAAGAACCGTATGGGCCTTGCAGGAACAGTTAAAAAACGGCAGATTTGAGCCGGAAGGTTTCGAGGTGGCTATTGGCGGAGGCCGAATTGACCGCCTGGATGTGATGCAGGAAGAAGACAGGGTTTATGTAAAGATCATAGATTACAAGACCGGAAATACCTCATTTGATCTGGTAAGTATTTATTATGGACTTCAGATGCAGCTGGTCGTGTATATGGATGCCGCCATGCAGGCAGAACAGAGAAAACATCCGGACTGTCAGGTAAGACCGGCAGGAATCTTTTATTACAATGTCAAAGATCCGATGCTTCAGAAAGAAATGGAAGAAGATCTGGATGAACTGGATCCGGAGATTTTCAAAAAGCTGAAAATGAATGGCCTTGTCATGGACGACAGGGATGTGATCGAGAATCTGGACAGGACTACGATCTCATTGCCATTGTCTTATACGACAAAGGGAACACTTCGAAAAGGTTCTTCTGTGGCAAGTGAGACAGAATTTGAACTTCTGGATGCTTATGTAAAGAAAAAAATCACTGATATCCGGGAATCGATATTGAACGGCAATGCGGAAGCTGCTCCATATGAGATGGGAAACCGTAATGCCTGCACATACTGTCCATATCAGGGGACCTGCGGTTTTGACCGGAAGATTCCAGGTTATGAATTCCGCAGACTGAAACAGTTTGCAGATGAGGAGATCTGGAAAGCATTTGCAAAGGAGGTGGAAGACTGATGGGAGTAACCTGGACAGAAGAACAGCAGAAAGTCATTTCACTTCGGGATCGGAATATTCTGGTCAGTGCTGCAGCTGGCTCCGGAAAAACGGCTGTGCTTGTACAGAGGATATTAAGCAAGATCATGGATACAGAAAGACCAGTGGACATTGACCGTCTGTTGATCATGACATTTACGCGTGCTGCGGCAGGGGAGATGAAGGAGAGAATTTCAGCTGCAATCGATCAGATGTTGTACGATAATCCGGACAATGAACACCTGCAAAGACAAGCATCGTTGATTCACAATGCACAGATTACAACAATTGATGGATTCTGTGCTTACATCATTCGAAATTATTTCCATATGATCAATCTGGATCCTGGCTATCGGACGGCAGAGGAAGGAGAACTGAAACTTCTCAGGGAAGATGTCATGAAGGAGGTTCTGGAGGCTGCCTATGCAAGGAAAGGCGAGAAGTTTTTAAGTCTTGTGGAGTGTTATGCGACGGGAAAGACAGATGATGAGATACGCGATATGATCTATAAACTGTACGATGCGTCTATGAGTCATCCATTTCCGGAAGAATGGATCGAGGAGTGTCTTGAGGTATATCAGGTGGATTCACTGGAAGATCTTCACGATACACCGTGGATGAAGCTGATCTGGGATGCCGCAGATGAGAGCATCGTGCAGGTACGAGAGCTTCTTTCCAGGGCAGCTGCAATCTGCCGGGAAGAGTCAGGACCTTATTTTTATGAGGCTGCGCTGGATGATGATATTCTGTTACTCAGAGCAGCGGAGACTGCGGTCAAAGAGCGTGATTACAATGGATTTTCAGAACTTCTTAAAAATCACAAATATGCCCGGCTTTCAACGAAAAAAGATCTGTCGGTAGACGAGGAAAAGAAAATACAGGTGAAAGATCTCCGTGACAGTGCCAAGGGACTCTGGAATGAACTGACAGAAAAATATTTTAACCAGACAGAAGAACTGATTCTTGAGTATCTGCAGTATTGCCGCAGACCAATGGAAGGACTGGCTGAAGTCACACTGCAGTATAAGGACGCTTTTGCTGACCGAAAAAGAGAACAGAATATTCTGGATTTTACGGATATGGAACATTTTGCATTGGACATACTGATGCACAAAGAAGGCGATACGATCACACCGAGTGCAGCTGCATGGGAATTATCTGCACGTTATGATGAAGTAATGGTAGATGAGTATCAGGACAGTAATCTGGTACAGGAGATGATCACGAATCTGGTAGCCGGATGGGCAGACAAACGGAAAAATATTTTTATGGTTGGAGATGTCAAGCAGAGTATATATCGTTTCCGTCTGGCACGACCGGAGCTTTTTATGGAAAAATACCACAGGTATTCACTGGAAGACAGCGAGGAACAGAGAATCGATCTGCACAAAAACTTCCGAAGCCGTGGAACGGTATTATCATCTGTCAACTATCTGTTTCGCCAGATCATGGGTGAGGATCTTGGCGGGATCACTTATGAGGATGAAAATGCACTTTATACAGGTGCGTCATTTCCAGAGAGAGCAGATGGTAAAGAGCCGGAGACAGAAGTACTCCTGATCGAAAAGGACGGTGAGGAACTGGAGGAGCAGGGAAATCAGACAGTGCAGGAACTGGAGGCACTTGCGATCGCACAGCGGATCCAGAAGCTTGTCGGTATCGAAGAGGTGCTGGATAAGGATAGCGGAACTTATCGTAAGGCAGGATATGGTGATATTGTCATTCTTCTGCGAACTTCTGCGGGATGGGCGGAGCCATTCAGCCAGGTACTTGCATCAAAGGGAATCCCGGTCTATACAGCATCTCGAACAGGATATTTTGCAGCACAGGAAGTGGTGACGCTTCTGAATTATCTCCGCATATGCGATAATCCAATGCAGGATATTCCGCTGACAGGTGTACTGCATTCTGCAATCGGAGGTTGCAATACACAGGAACTTGCGATAATCCGAAGCAAATGTCCGGATGGTATGTTGTATGAAAGTCTGCTTGCATTCAGAGAAAGAAAGACAGATGACAGGGATGAAGAAGAACTTGTATTAAGAGAGAAGATCAGTCATTTTATAGAGCTGCTGGAAGAAATGCGTGACCTTGCAGTGTACACACCGGTTCATGAGTTGATCCAGTATATTCTCAGAAAAACAGGATATGGGGATTATGTAAGAGCAATTCCGGGTGGTGCACAGAGAGGTGCAAACCTTCATATGCTTGTGGAAAAAGCAATGGAATACGAAAAAACAAGCTATCGTGGACTGTTTAACTTCGTTCGTTATATAGAAAAACTGCAGAAATATGAAGTGGATTTTGGAGAAGTAAATCTGGCTGATGCCGGAAACGGTGCAGTGCAGATCATGACAATACACAAAAGTAAAGGACTGGAATTTCCAATCGTGTTTGCAGCAGGAATGGGAAAACAGTTCAATTTTCAGGATATCAACAGTCGTTTTCTGATTCATCCTGATATGGGCTTCGGAGTGGATGTCATCCTTCCGGAAAAGCGTCTGATTCTGTCAACAGTACACAAACAGATCATACGGAGACAGCTCAAAAGGGAAAGCCTTGGGGAAGAATTGAGAGTTCTTTATGTGGCGCTGACCAGGGCAAAGGAAAAACTGATCATTACAGGGACAATTGCAAAGCTTGCGGATGTGCTGCAGGCAGTTTCCTGGCAGATGGGACGCAGAGAGACATTGCTTCCAATTGGAACAAGGGGAGAAGCAAGAAACTACTGGTCATTTATCCTTCCGGCTCTGGCTCGCCATGAAGCTATGCTGCCACTTTTCAGGGAATATGGGATTGCAGACCGGCAGATCCAGGTCTGTGAGATGGAACATGCGGAATTCAAAGTGCAGAAAATTACGGCAGCGGAGCTGGTACAGGGTGAGATTCTTGGACAGACGGACAGCCAGATGCAGGAAAAACTTCTCAAAGAATGGGACAGCAGAAAAATTTATGATGAGGAGATCCATAAGATTCTGACAGAAAGATTTGCTTTTCGCTATCCATTTGAATATCTTAAAGATCTGCCGGTGAAAGTCAGTGTATCGGAACTTAAGAAACGCAGCTGGCGGGGGGAGGAAGAAAAAGAAGAATCCCTGTTTTATGAACCGGATATTCAGGAGATCATTCCGACATTTGTTTCAGGGGAAAAAGAAGAATATCGTGGAGCTGCAAGAGGAACGGCCTATCACCGTCTGATGGAATGCCTGGATTATACACATGCAGAAGATGTACATCAGATCCAGAAACAGATTCGGATGCTCACAGACAGCAGGAAAATGTCACCGGAGGAAGCACAATGTATCCGAATTGCAGATATTCTTGCGTTTGTGGATTCAAAACTTGGACAGCGTATGAAAACAGCAGCAGAACAAAACGCACTTTATCGCGAACAGCCATTTGTCATTGCACAGAAGATGAATCAGATCGAGGCAGCCTGGAACGGTGAAGAGACAGTACTGGTGCAGGGAATCATAGATGCCTATTTTATTGAGGACGATGAGATCGTACTGGTGGATTATAAGACTGATAAGGTATCACCGGGGGGAGAACAGGATCTGATCGATCTGTATCATATACAGTTGGAGGATTACGCAGCGGCATTGGAACGAATGCTGCAGAAAAAAGTAAAGGAAACATATATTTATTCATTTACACTGAGAAAGATGATACCGTTATCATGAAAATATCCCGTAGGACAGAGAGGTTACACTCTCCATCCTGCGGGATATTTGTTTTTAAGAGTCTGGCCGACGAGTTTACCGAATCCGATTGGATAACCTTCAACGCAGAGCAGATGCCATCCTTTTGCGTGAGCAGCCTCTTCCGGTTCAATATTGAGAGTCTCACCCTTGAGATAGCGTGTCAGACGCTGATCGGAGACCGGAAGTGAGATTACGGCTTCTGCATCACCTTTTCGAAGGGAAAGTGCAAATGGCTGGGAAGGTTCGAAACGGTTTTTCTTAAGGTCCCCGAGATACAGCCCATTTCGAAGGAATGTAAGTCCACGGAAATCACCGCCTATCGGTGGCAGATAGTAGACTTTGTCTTTTCGTGTTTCAACGCGATTCCAGTCAAAGGGCTGCCCACCAAGTGTTTTCAGTCCGATCTCCTTCAGGAAAAGTTCCAGCCATTTGCGGGTTTCGGCATTTGGTTTTGCAGAAGACATTGTACCGATCAGATCAGTTCTGCCCTCTTTACGAAACAGTGCAAGAAAGTGTCCCTCTCCCTGCATCTTATGGGGAAAGAGATGTACGCTGCGTATAAGTGACGGATCTCCGTTTCCCCATTCCGGGACACCTGAAGTGAAACCTTCATATTCCGGAAGCTCAAGGAGTTCCATATCCGGTCGGTTTTCAAGAAGATGAGAAACAACTTCTTCGTCTTCTTCCGGCGCAAAGGTACATGTGGAGTACAGAAGCAGTCCGCCTGGACGAAGCATATCGGCTGCCTGCAGAATCAATTCTTTTTGCAGACTGGAAAGTTCATGAGATTTTTCAGGAGTCCAGTCACGTGCAAGCGCTTCTTCTTTGCGAAACATGCCTTCTCCGGAGCAAGGTGCATCAAGCAGAATCTTATGGAAAAATTCAGGAAAATGTTTGCCGAGATGTGCCGGAGTTTCATTTGTAACAAATGCATTGGTGATACCGAATAATTCAATGTTGCGAAGGAGTGCCCTGGCTCTGGAAGCACTGATGTCGTTGGCGACCAGGAGTCCGCTTCCATTCAGCATTGCACCAAGGGCAGTAGCTTTGCCGCCAGGTGCAGCACAAAGGTCCAGAACGTTTTCGCCTGGAGTGACTGGAAGACAGGATGCCGGTGTCATGGCACTTGGTTCCTGCAGATAGAAAAGTCCGGCCTGATAGAGTGGACAGAAAGATGGACGGACATCTTCCGGATAAAAATATCCATTGGAGATCCACGGAATCGGAGTGACCGGGAACGGGACGATCCGTTCGAATTCGTCACAGCTGATTTTTGCGGTATTTACACGAAGCCCGTAAGTACGCGGTGCTTCATAACTTTTTAAAAAGCTTTCATATTCATCACCCAGCATATTCTGCATGCGAGACAGAAATGCAGGAGAGAGGAGTTCGGTAATTGTATGTTCAGACATGAAAATCTCCTTAGTATCTGTAATAAGTTATTATTGTAGAAGAGTCTGCAAATAGCAGATATAACAATAAAATTATAAATTAGTTAAAGAAAATAGAAAATACTATTGACAAAACTATATTATATATCATATAGTATTACTAACGAAATAATATTATATCGCTAGATAATATTGCAGAAAAAATATGAAGGAAGTGATAGCATGGTATTTAACACAGGTGCGGCACTTCTGGACGCGATCGTTCTGGCTGTAGTATCGAATGAGAAAGATGGAACCTACGGCTACAAGATCACCCAGGATGTACGGAGTGTGCTGGAGGTATCCGAATCAACGCTGTATCCGGTGCTGCGGAGACTGCAGAAGGATGAATGTCTGGAGACATACGATCAGGCTTTTGCAGGCAGAAACCGCAGATATTATAAGATCACAGAAAAAGGCATGGCACAGCTGAATCTGTACAGAGTTGAATGGAAGAATTATTCAACAAAGATTTCGAAGCTGTTTGAGGGAGGCATAGAGTTATGAACAGAGCGCAGTTTATGGAACAGTTAAAGAAACTGCTTTCTGATATCTCTGAGGAGGAAAGACAAGAGGCTCTTGAGTATTATGAGAGTTACTTTGATGATGCCGGAGAAGATCAGGAGGCAGAAGTGATCCGGGAGCTTGGAAGTCCGGGAAAGGTAGCGGCTATTATTAAAGAAGATTTAAAGAGCAGCTCGCAAAATTACGGAGAATTTACCGAAAATGGATTTCAGGATGAGCGTGCAGATAATGAACGTCAGATGCCACAGAACCGTGTGGACCGAGGTTATCATGCTGAACGCAAAGGCGGAAAGGCCAGTGTGATTCTGGTACTGATCCTTCTGGTATTTATTTCACCTCTGATCAAAGGAGCAGTCGGAGGAGTACTTGGGTTTATTGTAGCACTGGCATTGCTTCCGTTTCTGGTCGTATTTGGAATCGGTGCTGCTGTAGTTGGTCTGTTTGTTGCCGCAGTAGCAGTGATCGGAGCCGGAATTGGAACCTGTTTTACAGCACTTCCGTTTGGTGTCCTTCTCGTTGGAATTGGTCTGCTCCTGTTTGCATTGGCACTTGTTGGTCTTGTGTTCCTGAAATGGGCAGCAACCTGTGCACTTCCGGCAATTCTGCGTAATTTTACAGATTTTTGCTGCCGTATTGTGAACAGAGGCAGAAAGGAAGGTGAACGGGCATGAAAAAATCTTCAAAAGTAATGCTGCTTACAGCTGCCGTTGTTGGTGTTGTCGGAATTGGAATGAGTATCGGTGGAGTTGCCATGGGGGCTACGATCGCAGGACTGAACTTATCAAAATATGGATTCGATGGTATTGTTAAACAGACAGCAAAATATATCAGCCTTGATGACAAAGATGACTGGGAACAGGACTGGGATGAGATCACACAGCTTGAACCGGTTGAAACAGATAATGACAAAGAAATTTTTGAAACAGCACCAATTTCTGATCTGAAACTTTCACTGAGTGGAGACGAACTTAAGTTTCGGTCCTATGATGGAGATAAGCTTCGCATAGAGGTGTCTGGTTCGAAGAAAGATAAGATAAGGATCGGTACAGAGGATGACAGTCTGATTCTTGAGACGACCGGCAGGACCCGGGACCGTGAGATCACAGTGAGTTATCCGAAGAATGTACGATTTAAGGAGACTTCTATAGAGGTTGCAGCAGGTACAGTTACAATGTGCGATGAATTCCGGACGGATGATCTGGATGTATCTGTAGCGGCAGGTGAGTTTACAAATACAGGGAAGATCCGTGCAGCCAGCGATACAACAATTGCAGTTGGCACAGGAAATGTAGAACTGTCAGAGCTGGATATAAATAATCTGGAAGTTGACTGTGGCATTGGAAATGTTGATCTTGGTATTCTGGGAAAAGAAGCAGACTACAATTATCAGATTTCCTGTTCGGCGGGAAATGTGGATATTGGCGACAGCTCTTACAGCGGTGTCGGACATAATAAGAATATCACGAACCCAAATGCCAAAGGAAATATGAATCTGGACTGTGGTGTGGGAAATATAACGGTAGATTTTGAAAAATAAACGGCTGTTCAGAATATCAGCCGGTTTATAAGGTACCTGTAAAATGTTTTCAGTTTAAGAAAGAAGGAATTGATCATGGATAACAAAAGGCTTTACAAATCATCTGTAAATTATATGCTGTGCGGTGTATGCGGCGGTATTGCAGAATATTTCAACATTGATCCAACATTGGTACGTCTTGCCTGGGTGATCCTGACCTGCTTTGGCGGGGCAGGGATCTGGGCATATATCATTGCTGCCATTATTATTCCTAAGGGATGAGCCGGTGCAGATTTGATAGTTCGATATGAAGAACATCCGGAAAACAATGTATAATTTCTGAAAAAGATGTCCATACTCTGAAAGAACAGGAATGCTGGAAGGCAGACTGCTGTGAATCAGTGCGAAGCAGTATAAAAGGAGTTGTGGACATGAACAAAGAAAAGGAAGTGGAAGCTTATCTGAAGGGAGTACTTCCGGAAGAGCAGAAACTGAAATATGAAATTGCACAGGAACTGGGAATTCTGGATAAAGTACTGGAAAGTGGATGGAAAAGCCTGTCAGCAAAAGAAACCGGCAGGATCGGAGGTTTGCTTGCAAGTAAACGAAAAGAAGAAAAAGATATGTGAAACACAAAAAAAATACAAAAAAGCATCGTCTGGAAGCTGTTGCGGACGGTGCTTTTTTGGTATACTGATAGTAGCAGGTATTGAATATGGTTGCAATATACAGGAGAAAAATATGGGAAACCTTCAAAATTCATATGTAAAATTAGATAAAGTTTCTAAGATATACAAAATGGGTGAAGTTGAGATCCGGGCAGTGGATAATATCAGCTTTGAAATATCAAAAGGTGAATTTGTCGTAGTTGTTGGACCGAGTGGAGCCGGTAAAACAACCGTCCTGAATATCCTCGGAGGAATGGATACGGCGACAAAAGGAAATGTTTTTGTGGATGGCAGCAACATTGCGAAATATAACAACCGCCAGCTGACCGCTTACCGCCGCGATGATATCGGCTTTGTCTTCCAGTTCTATAATCTGGTGCCGAATCTGACTGCACTGGAAAATGTGGAACTTGCGATGCAGATCTGCAAAAATCCGCTCGATGCCAAAAAAGTTCTCTGTGAAGTTGGCCTCGAAGACCGCATGGGTAACTTCCCGGCTCAGCTTTCCGGCGGTGAACAGCAGCGAGTTTCCATTGCGAGAGCGCTTGCAAAGAATCCGAAGCTTCTTTTGTGTGATGAACCGACAGGGGCACTTGACTATCAGACAGGAAAGGCAATCCTGAAGCTTTTGCAGGATATGTGCAGGGAAAAAGGGATGACAGTTATCGTTATTACACATAACTCAGCATTGACACCAATGGCGGACCGCGTGATCCATATCAAAAATGGTACGGTTTCGGCAATGGAACTGAATACTGATCCTACGCCGGTGGAGGAAATCGAATGGTAGGAAAAAGAAGAAAAAGGGCATTGCACAAGGATTTTTGGATGGAAGTCAGAAAGAGCCGGGCGCGTTTTATATCGATCTTCTGTATCGTGGCCCTGGGTGTGGCTTTTTTCTCAGGAATCCAGGCATCCTCTCCGGACATGCGGCTTTCCGGTGATGCATATTATAACGAGTCAAAGCTTATGGATCTGAAAGTGGTCGGAACCATGGGACTGACCGATGATGATATACAGGCGCTTAAAGAACTGCCGGAGACTGATGCAGTGGAAGGGGCATATTCTACAGATGTGATCTGTGGAGAAACAGATTCTCAGAAAGTACTCCATGTGGAATCCCTGAATAAAGAAGTTAATCACCTGAGCATAACAGAAGGAAGACTTCCCCAAAAGAGCGGGGAGTGCTTCCTGGATTCCGCGTTTGCGTCAGGCCAGAAATATTCGATCGGAGACAAGGTTGTTATCCGACAGCCCGGAGACTCTGAACTTTTGAAAGAAGAGACCTATACGGTCGTCGGTATTGGTAAAAGTCCGCTGTATATATCTTTTAACAGAGGAAATACGACCGTAGGATCCGGTGAAGTAAATGGATTCATGTATGTCGTTGCGGATGATTTCGATTCAGATGTGTATACACAGATCTACGTGCGCGCACATGAGGTGGATAAGGTCACCAGTTATACCGACGGCTATGATAACTTGGCTGACAAACTGGAAGATAAAGTAAAAGGCATTGAGGCAGAGCGCTGCCAGGCACGTTATGATTCGGTAGTCGGTGAAGCACAGGAAAAAATCGAGGATGCCGAAAAAGAGCTTGCGGACGGCAAAAAGGAAGCGGATGAAGAACTTGCTGATGCAAAGAAAAAGCTTGATGATGGAGAACAGGAATTAACTGACGGCGAAAAAGAATACGAAGACGGCAAAAAACAGCTTGCCGATGCCCGGCAGGAACTCGAAGATGGCAAAAAACAGCTTGCCGATGCAAAACAGAAGATAACTGACGGCAGATCTCAGATCGCATCAGCCCGTCAGCAGGTTTCTGACGGCCAGGCACAGATCACCACAGCTCAGAAGAAACTGGATGATGGCTGGAATCAGTATAACGACGGTAAGAAAAAATACAATGCCGGCAAGAAAAAACTTGATGCCGCTAAAAAAGAGCTTGAAGACGGCAAAAAACAAATAGCCGCTGGTAAAGCGGAACTCGAACAAAAACAGCAGGAACTGAATGCCGGGATTGCCCAGATACAGGAGGGGCAGCAGGCTGTTGAGACACAGCTTGCACAGCTCCAGGAACAGATTCCTCAGCTTGAGGCTGGAATCGGTCAGCTGCAGGCAGCTGTGGAAGGTCTGGAGGCAGCGCAGAATGCAGTGGCGCAGCTTGAGGCAGCTGTTCAGGAAAAACAGAGTGCAGTGGAAGCGGCACAGGCCGCCCGTGACGAAGCAGCGCAGAAAGTCGAAAACGGAGAGCTGACGGAAGAAGAGCTTGCCGGATATGAGCAGGCTCTTGCACAGGCCCAGGCAGAACTCGAAGCTGTAAATGGCGCTCTTGCCCAGGCTCAGGAGTCATTAAATGCCTGTCAGCAGGCGGCAGCACAGAAAACAGAACTTGAAGCAAATCTTTCAGCAGCAAATGCCGGAGTCGAAACTCTTCAGGCTAAAAAGACAGAACTTGTCCAGACTTTGGAGAACTTAAGTGCAAATCAGACAGCAATCGACGAAGGAAAAGCGAAGTTAAATGAAGAAGAGGCAAAGCTTGGTCCTGCAGAGAAAGAGATTGCAGCAAATGAAAAAACTCTAAAAGACAGTAAAAAGAAACTGGACGCCAGCTTGAAAAAGCTCCAGGATGGTCAGGCAGAAATAGATGCAAACAAGGCTAAAATGAACTCTGCTCTGGCCGAAATCGAGGCAAATGAGCAAAAACTGAATTCCGGTGAGGCCGAGATAGCAGCAAATGAACAGAAACTGACCGACGGTGAAAGAGAAATTCAGGAAAACGAGCAGAAGCTAAAAGATGCAGAGAAGGAGCTTGAGGATGCCCGAAAAGAGCTTGCCGATGGCAAGAAAGAATATGAAGACGGTAAAAAAGAAGCAGAAGATAAAATAAAAGACGGGCAGGAAAAGATTGACGATGCAAAAAAAGAACTTACAGACTTAAAATATCCGGAATGGATTCTCACAGACCGAAATGGACTTCCGGAATACTCTGATTACGGAGACAATGCAGACCGTATCAAAAATATCGGCGAGGTATTTCCTGTTATTTTCTTCCTGGTAGCAGCCCTTATCAGTCTTACCACCATGACCAGAATGGTCGAGGAGCAGAGAACGCAGATTGGAACAATGAAGGCTCTCGGCTACAGTAAAATCAGTATTGCTTCCAAATATCTGAATTATGCGTTCCTGGCAACGGCAGGCGGCAGTGTTGCCGGTATCCTGATCGGTGAAAAGATCATTCCGTTTGTAATTATCAAGTCTTATGGAATTATGTATCACAATGTGGAGAATACCCTTCAGATACATTATGAACTGAAATATGCACTGCTTGCTTCCGTGGCGGCATTGATCTGTACAGTTGGTGCAACGATTTTTTCTTGTGTGCATGCGCTGGCAGAGACACCGGCATCATTGATGCGTCCACCGACACCTAAAGAAGGGAAACGAATCCTTCTGGAGCGGATACCGATTTTGTGGAAACATCTGAATTTTACCTGGAAATCTTCTCTTCGAAATCTGTTCCGTTATAAAAAACGTCTGTTCATGACGATTTTTGGAATTGCAGGAAGTATGGCGCTGATGCTGGTAGGTTTTGGTATTCGTGATTCTGTTTCAGACATTGTACATCTTCAGTACACGAATCTGCAGCATTATGATGCGACGATCATCTCAGATGACGATGCCACGGATACGGAAAGGGAAGCACTTATAGAATCTCTGGATAAAAATGAATCACTGGATCATTATACGAAGATAAGGCTCTCCAAGCTCACAGCTCCAAACGGAAAATCAAATCTGAGTGTATATGTGTTTGTTCCTGAAAACCTTGAGAACTTCAAAAAAGATGTGACACTTCGAAACCGTGTTACAAAAGAAGAATACGAGTTGCCTGAGGATGGGGAAAAGACAGCGAGTCTTCTGGGGCTGAAGCCCGGTGATGAACTGACAATTAAAAAAGATGACAAAGAGTATCATGTGAAGATCTCTGTTATCACCGAAAATTACGCAGGCCATTATGTTTATATGACACCGCAGATCTACAAAGAAACATTTGGAGAAGAGCCGGTTTATGAAGATATCGTTTTCTCGGTAAAAGAGGAATATAAGGATCGGGTAGAAAAGGTCGGACAGAAGATCATGGATTTACCGGCTGTCTTAAGCATCAGCTATACAGAGAGTACGATCGAAATGGTAGACCGTATGCTCAGCACTCTTGGTGTAGTTATTCTTGTACTGATCGTGTCAGCAGGAATGCTTGCATTTGTAGTACTTTATAATCTGAACAATATCAATATCACTGAGCGCCAGCGAGAGCTTGCCACATTAAAGGTACTTGGTTTCTTTGATATAGAAGTTTCTCAGTATGTCCTGCGAGAGAATATCATTCTGACGATCGCAGGAATTCTGTTTGGATCAGGATTTGGTATCCTGCTCCATCGCTTTATTATTGTCACAGTAGAGGTGGATGCGGTCATGTTTGGAAGAAACATTGCTCCACTCAGCTTTTTGTACTGTGCGGTGATCACCTGTATCTTTTCAGCTGTGGTAAACATCTTTATGCATAAAAAACTGAAAAAGATCGATATGGTAGAATCGCTGAAATCCGTTGAATGACGATTTGAAAAAATAATACAGGAAAGCAAATCTCCCAGATTCTGTGAAAAATGCACAATCCGTCTTGACAAGGCGAAAAAATGCAATTACAGTAGATGGGAGATGCTTTTTTTAATCAGGAGGAAATTATGAGCAAAGAACTTGCAAAAACATATGACCCAAAGGGTCTGGAAGCCCGCCTTTATCAGAAATGGATGGACAACGGATACTTCCACGCAAAAGTAAATCCAGATAAGAAACCATTTACAATCGTAATGCCGCCGCCGAACGTAACCGGCCAGCTTCATATGGGACATGCACTTGATGAAACCATGCAGGATATCCTGATCCGTTTCAAGAGAATGCAGGGATACGAAGCTCTGTGGCAGCCGGGAACCGACCATGCTGCGATCGCAACAGAGGTTAAGGTTATCGATAAACTGAAAAAAGAAGGAATCGACAAACACGATATCGGACGTGAAGAATTCCTTAAACATGCGTGGGCATGGAAAGAAGAGTACGGCGGAAAGATCATCAACCAGCTGAAGAAACTCGGTGCTTCTGCAGACTGGGAGAGAGAACGCTTCACAATGGATGAAGGATGCTCCAAGGCTGTACAGGAAGTATTTATCCGTCTGTATGAGAAAGGATATATTTACAAAGGTTCCAGAATCATCAACTGGTGTCCGGTATGCCAGACTTCCATCTCTGATGCAGAGGTAGAACATGAGGATCAGGACGGATTTTTCTGGCACATTAATTATCCGATCGTAGGTGAGGAAGGCAGATTTGTAGAGATCGCAACTACACGTCCGGAAACACTTCTCGGAGATACTGCAGTTGCAGTCAATCCGGATGATGAAAGATACAAAGATCTGATCGGCAAAATGCTGAAACTGCCGTTGACTGACCGTGAGATCCCGGTTATTGCGGATGAGTATGTTGACAAAGAATTTGGAACAGGATGTGTAAAAATTACACCGGCACATGATCCGAATGACTTTGAAGTAGGCAAACGTCATAATCTGGAGGAAATCAATATTCTGAATGATGATGCTACCATCAATTCTCTTGGTGGCAAATATGCAGGTATGGACCGCTACGAAGCCCGTAAAGCAATGGTAGCAGATCTTGAAGCGCAGGGACTTCTCGTAAAAGTTGTTCCACATAATCACAGTGTTGGTACGCATGACCGTTGTGGCACAACCGTAGAGCCAATGATCAAACCGCAGTGGTTTGTTCGTATGGACGAGATGGCAAAAGCAGCTATGGAATCCTTAAGACCGGGTGAATTGGAATTTGTTCCGGCAAGCTTTGGTAAGACATATCTGCACTGGCTGGAAAATATCCGTGATTGGTGTATTTCCCGTCAGCTCTGGTGGGGACACAGAATCCCGGCTTACTACTGTGATGAGTGTGGTGAAGTTGTCGTTGCAAGAGAAATGCCGGAAAAATGCCCGAAATGTGGATGCACACATCTTCATCAGGATGAGGATACTCTGGATACCTGGTTCAGTTCTGCACTTTGGCCGTTCTCTACACTTGGATGGCCGGACAAGACACCGGAACTGGAATATTTCTATCCGACAGATGTTCTTGTAACAGGATACGACATTATCTTCTTCTGGGTTATCCGTATGGTATTCTCCGCTCTTGAGCAGACAGGAGAAGTTCCATTCCACCATGTACTGATCCATGGTCTTGTACGTGACTCACAGGGACGTAAGATGAGTAAATCTCTTGGAAATGGTATCGATCCGCTGGAAGTTATTGATAAATACGGCGCAGATGCACTTCGTCTGACACTGATCACAGGAAATGCACCTGGAAACGACATGCGTTTCTACTGGGAGCGAGTAGAATCCAGCCGTAACTTTGCAAACAAGATCTGGAATGCATCCCGATTCATTATGATGAACCTGGAAGGCAAGACAGTTACTGAACCTGCAGATTTAAATGAGCTTTGCCTTGAAGATAAGTGGATTCTTTCCAAACTCAATACAGTGATCCGTGAAGTTACAGACAACATGGATAAATATGAGCTTGGAATCGCAGTACAGAAGGTTTATGACTTCCTGTGGGATGAGCTCTGTGACTGGTATATTGAGATGGCAAAAGTACGTCTCTGGAAAGCAGACGAAGATCCAAAGGCTGCAAACGATGCACTCTGGACACTTCGTACAGCCCTGACAGAAGGACTGAAATTGCTTCACCCATACATGCCATTCATCACAGAAGAAATCTACTGCACACTTCTTCCGGAAGAAGAATCTATCATGATCTCCGACTGGCCGGTATTCCAGGAAGCATGGTCCTTCCCGGAGGCAGAAAAAGCAGTGGAAAGCTTCAAAGAAGCAGTTCGCGGTATCCGTAACACACGTACAGAAATGAACGTGCCGATGAACCGCAAAACCAGCCTTTACATCGTAGGTAAGGATGCGGATACATGTGCAAGATACGAAGCATGCAAGAAATCCTTCGTGAACCTTGCATTTGCAAAAGAAATCCTTGTACAGGAAAACAAAGACGGTATCGGTGAAGATGCAGTATCTGTAGTAGTATCCGATGCAGTTGTATATATGCCGCTTGAAGATCTTGTCGACAGAGAAAAAGAAATCGAGCGTCTGAAAAAAGAACAGGAGCGTCTTGCAAAAGAAATCGCAAGATGCCAGGGAATGCTGAGCAATCCGAACTTTGTCAACAAAGCTCCGGAAGCAAAAGTAAATGCAGAAAAAGAAAAACTTCAGAAATATGAAGAAATGATGGAAAAGGTTAAAACACAGCTTACTCAGATGGACAAGTAATAAAGGAGCATTTGGATGAAATTGTATAAGATATGCAATAAGATATCCCTGCTGCTTCATGCACTTTGCAGTGCAGCCGGATATTTCCTTATCGAAGCGATCAGTCGTCATTCTTTTACCGATGCGTGGACCTACATGACAGGAAAACCACTGGTATTTGCTTATAACGCAGGCCTTATATTTACCACGAGCCTGATTGTATATTTGTTCCGCCGAAGAACCTTCTGGCGTGTTCTGGTATCCATATTCTGGCTGCTTCTTGGAATTATCAATGGCGTGATCCTGGCAAACAGGGTCACACCGTTTACCGGCCCGGATCTGCATCTGCTCACAGACGGTATGGCAGTCCTTAACAAATATCTGCCGTCCTGGGGTGTGGTAGTTGCATTGATCGTGCTCGGAGTATTAGTACTGATTCTTCTTTCTTTGTTGATCAAAGGACCAAAGTATCAGCGAAAAGTAAAATTCCGCTATGACCTTCTCCTGGTTGTTGTGGGAATTGCAGCATTTGTAGGAATCACACAGCTGGCGCTGGAAAAGAGAGTGCTTTCCAATTACTTTGGAAATATTGCATTTGCATATGAAGATTATGGATATCCATACTGCCTTGGTGTCACAATATTTAACACCGGCATCAGCTGTCCTCGTGATTATTCAGAAGAAGAGATTGAGAGAATCGAGAAGACTGAGGATAACCTTCCGGCAACAAATGAGAAAAATCAGCCGAATATTCTCTTCCTGCAGCTCGAATCCTTCTTTGATCCGACTTTGGTCAATTATCTGAAAATCTCCGAAGATCCGATCCCTACGTTCCGCAAGCTGATGAAAGAGTATTCATCCGGATACTACAAGGTTCCGGCAGTCGGAGCCGGTACAGCAAATACGGAATTTGAGTCAATCACAGGTATGAGCCTTCATTATTTTGGACCGGGAGAATATCCGTACAAGAGTATTCTGAAAGAGACAACCTGCGAAAGCGCACCATATGTCCTGAAGAATCTTGGATACAGCACTCATGCAGTGCATAATAATGAGGCAAACTTCTACGGAAGAAGAAGTATCTTTCCGAACCTTGGATTTGATACTTTCACTTCTGCTGAATATATGGCAGAGGAAAATGATAAGAACCCGCTGGGCTGGACAAAAGATGAAGTTCTCACTGATGAGATTATCAAATGTCTGGATTCTACGGAAGGACCGGATTATGTATATACAATCTCCACACAGGGACATGGAGCATATCCGGAAGAACAGCTGATTGATGATCCGGAGATCACAGTCACAGGTGCCGCAACAGAAGCGCAGAACAACCAGTGGGAGTATTACTGCAATGAGATCCACGAAATGGATAATTTTGTTAAAGAGCTGACAGATGCACTGGCAGATTATCCGGAGGATGTGATCCTGGTTATGTACGGCGATCACCTTCCAACAATGGGACTTACGGTTGAAGATCTCAAGAATAAATATCTGTTCCAGACAGAATATGTAATGTGGGACAATTTCGGCATGGAGAAAAAGAAGGTGAATCTCTCAGCTTATCAGATGGCAGCAGAGGTTATGGATCGCGCCGGAATACATGAAGGAACAATCTTCCGTTATCACCAGGCAAGAAGAAATACCCGAAATTACCAGGTAGATCTGGAAACGCTTCAGTATGATCTTCTTTATGGAGAAAAGTATGCATACAAAGATAAGGAACTGACATTTGAAAGAACCAAGATGCGAATGGGCATTTATGATGTGAGTCTGGATTCTATGGATCTTATCTCTGACATAGATTTTACATATCGATTAAAGGGAACAAACTTCACACCATCCAGTCAGGTTAAGCTGAACGGGGAATGGATCGATACTGTATATGTGAATCCGACCACACTGATGATATCAGGCACAGAACTGAAGGATTTTGACAGAATATCAGTATCACAGCGAAGCAACAGTTCAACCAGAAAGGCATTGAGCAAGAGTTACGATCGTTCGGTTTATATGTTGTATTCTGAAAATAAATGGAAACTTCCGACAGATGAATCCTGATTCTGACGAATAAAAGATTACGATTAGTACTGGACATCTTTCACCACTCATATATAATGATATCGTAGCGGTTTGGTTTTAAAGACCAGATAGCTGCGAATACATTAGATGAGTGGTGAATTTTTTTATGAATTACGAAGAAGCGGTTGCTTATATTGAAGAAACTCCGAAATTTACAACAAAGAATAAACTGGAGCACACAAAAGAATGCCTGCGGCGTCTTGGAAATCCGCAGAAGCAGTTTCAGGTTGTACATGTGGCAGGAACAAATGGAAAGGGAAGCACCTGTGCATTTCTGACTTCGGTCTTTAGAGAAGCCGGATATTCCTGTGGACTGTTTACCTCTCCGCATCTGGTTGTGATCAATGAACGCTTTCAGATCAATGAGAAGAATATTGACAATGATACATTCCTCAGAGCATTTGAAAAGGTAAAAAAACTTGCAGATGAGCTGGTAGCGGAAGGTAGTTATCATCCAACATATTTTGAGTTCCTGTTTCTGATGGGAATGGTGATTTTTGCGGATGCAAATGTGGATTATGTGATACTTGAAACAGGCCTTGGTGGAAGACTGGATGCGACAACAGCAGTAGAAGAACCGAGTGCCTGTGTAATTACGTCGATCAGTTTTGACCATATGCAGTATCTGGGGAATACCATTGAGGCAATTGCCGGAGAGAAGGCGGGAATCATTGTGCCGGGTGTGCCTGTGATCTATGATGGAAATAATCCGGCTGCAGCAGGTGTGATCAGAGCAAGAGCACAGGAACTGGGAAGTCCGTATTTTGAAGTGAAGAGAGAAGATACAAAAATCATCCGAAACACCAGGGCAGGCATTGATTTTTCTTATGAGAATGAGTATTATGGAAATACAGTTTTTACGCTTCCATTTATTGCAGAGTATCAGGTGATGAACAGTTCACTTGCATTGAAGACGATTGAAGTATTAAAAGACCAGGTGAAGATACCGGTGGAGGCGGTCAGGAAGGGACTTCTCGAGACACGCTGGCAGGGAAGGATGGAAACCGTGTTGCCGGGTGTGATCGTTGACGGGGCACATAATGAAGATGGTGTAGAGAAATTTGTGGAGACAGCAGTACATTTCCAGAAAGATTATCCGCTGACACTGCTTTTTTCGGCAGTAGATGATAAGGATTATACAGATATGATCCGTACCATTCTTGGGAAAATTTCTTTCCATCATGTGATCGTGACTCAGGTTGGAGGCTATCGAAAGGTTCCGGCAGAAAAACTGGCAGAGATATTCAGAGAAAAAGGCTGTCCGACAGCGGAAGCCTGCGAAGATGTGGAAGAAGCGTTTAAGAAAGCGCTGGCGGCAAAAGGAGAAGACGGAATGTTATTCTGTGTCGGTTCTCTGTATCTGGTTGGAGAAATCAAGACACTTATTCTGCAGGGAGTCGGTAAATAAAGGAGAATAATATGATTGATTATGAAGAGGAACTGAAGAAATTTGAGCCATGTCTGGATGTTACAGATGCAGAGGGCGCAATCTATGACAGAGAGCTTACGGATATCCTGGATGTTCTTCAGGAAGTATTAAGAGAAGCAAAAAGCAACAGACGTGTAAAATAAGATACAAGGAGAACTACATGAATTGTATGAACTGCGGTGCATTTCTTACAGATATGGATCTGGATTACTGTCCAAATTGTGGGTATAATGTACTGATTCAGAAAAAGGTAGATTATCTGTCTAAGATTTTTTATAATCAGGGACTTGAGAAGGCAAGTATCCGTGATCTTTCCGGTGCGATCGCCTGTCTGAAACAGAGTCTTATGTATGACAAAAGAAACATCAGGGCGAGAAATCTGCTTGGGCTGGTATATTTTGAAACAGGGGAAGTTGTCTCGGCACTCAGTGAATGGGTGATCAGTAAGAATCTTCAGCCAACCAGAAACCTGGCATCAGAATATATCAACAAATTGCAGGCAAATCCCAATAAACTTGCGGCAATCAATGAAACAATCAAGAAATATAACCATGCATTAATGCTCTGCCGAGAAGGGCATGAAGATATGGCAGCCATTCAGTTGCGAAAGATTCTTACACAGAATTCCAAACTGATCAAGGGATATCATCTGCTGGCTTTAATCCAGATGAAGAACGGAGAATGGAATAAAGCGCGAAGAATCCTCAAAAAAGCTGCAAGGATTGACAAAACAAACACAACAACCCTTCGTTTTCTGCGAGAGGTAGATGAGCAGACAGGAGTGACGACCAGACTTGAAAAGAAAAAGAAAGGTCTGTTTCGCTCTGGGACTAAAGAAAATCTGGATACGGATATTCTCGGAAGCGAGAGAGTCGCTCAGCCGACCGTGTACAGAGAACATTCAAAGGTTTCTGTATTTTTTATTCTGATGGCCGGAATAGCAGCTGGTGCAGTAGCATTCTGGCTTCTGGCGGTACCTGCGATACGGCAGGGAATCTATCAGGAGGCGAACCAGCAGATTGTCCAGTACAGTGAATCTCTGGCAAGCCAGGGAGCGGAACTCACGAAAGCACAGGGAGAGGCCAAAGAATCCGGAGATACGGTAGAGTCTGTCACGCAGGAACTTACGACAGAACAGGCGAAGAGCGAAAGCTATCAGGCACTTCTGCAGGCTTATACGTATTATCAGCAGCAGAATCTGGATGAAGCAGCTGTGGAGATTCAGAAGGTGCATGTGGATGTACTGACAGACAGCATGAAATCTGTTTATACAACGATCAGAGATGCGACCGGTGTAGCAGGAATCGGAGATACAGAGGGAGTGCAGAGGCAGGAGAATTCGTCAGACAGCACAGAAGATACTTCTTCGTCTGAAGATACTTCGTATGAGGATACTTCTTACGATGAGTCGGATTACAGCAATTATGATGAAGAGTATTATGAATAAATAACGATATAGCAGAAAAACCTCGGAGAAGGGGATGTACGATTTCAGAACGTACATCTCCTTTTCTTTATATCAGATGTGAGATGACTCCCACCTGCAGGTGGTGAGCAACAAAATTATATCAGTGGCGGGCATTCTTGAAAGTGGACAGAAGGGGGAGTAGAAAATGAATGAAATGTTTCAACTGGAGGGGACTACATTGCGTATCATTCTTCCGCAGGAATTGGATCATCCGATGGCAGATCTGATCCGGAAAGGAACAGAAATGATTGCAGGGAGGACTTATATCCGTACAATTGTGTTTGATTTTTCGGAGACAGAGTTTATGGACAGTTCAGGCATCGGGCTTCTGATGGGAAGATATCGTGCACTTGGAATGCGAAAGGACTGTATTCAGGCAGTCGGCGTAAACGGTCATATAGGGCATTTACTGCGTCTGTCAGGACTTCATCGTTACATTGTGATCCAGAAAGCAGGGGAGGGGGAAGTGTCATGAGAGAAGATACAAATGAAGTATCTGCAAATGAGATGCTACTTATTTTTGAAAGTAATCCGGTGAATGAAGGGCTTGCAAGAGTTACGGCAGCATCTTTTTGCACGCAGTTGAATCCGACTCTGGAGGAGATCGCAGATCTGAAGACTGCTGTTTCGGAGGCAGTGACAAACTGTATTATACACGGATACGAAGGCAGAAGAGGAAGGATTGAGATGCACCTGTCTTACAGGGAACGGGAGCTTTATGTAGATATTACTGATCATGGCGTGGGGATCAGTGATGTGGAGAAAGCAATGGAACCGATGTATACTTCAAAACCGGATAAGGACAGATCTGGAATGGGATTTACGTTTATGGAGGCATTTATGGATGAATTATCAGTGGAATCGGAACCAGATAAAGGAACTGTCGTACACATGAAAAAAATCATCGGCCGGTAAAAAATGACCTGGGATACCGTTGCCCTGATCGGGCGTGCGCACCAGGGGGATAAAGAAGCAAGAGACATTTTGTTCCATGAAAACACAGGACTGATCTACAGTGTTGCACACAGATTCCTGGGAAGAGGTGCAGAGATGGAAGATTTGTTTCAGATTGGCAGTATCGGACTCTTGAAAGCAGTAGATAAATTTGATCTGTCATATGATGTGAAATTTTCTACGTATGCAGTACCAATGATTGCGGGAGAAATCAAACGTTTCCTGCGAGATGACGGGATGCTGAAGGTCAGCCGCAGCATAAAAGAAAATCAATATCGCATTTATAAAATGCGGGAAAAACTGGAAAAGAATCTGGGCAGAGAGCCGACTGTGACAGAGCTGGCAGAAGAACTGGGAATGACACCGGAGGAAATTGCCATGGCATCGGATGCAGCAACAGAAGTAGAATCAATCTATCGTCCTATACATCAGGGGGAAGGAACGGAATTGCAGCTTTTGGACAAGCTTCCGGAGAAGGAAAACAGGCAGGAAAGAATACTGGACAAAATCTTTCTGGAAGAATTACTAAATATATTGGGAACAGAAGAAAGAAGGCTGATCTGCATGCGTTATTTCTGTGATATGACACAAACGGAGGTGGCAAAGAGGCTGGGAATATCACAGGTGCAGGTTTCGAGAATGGAAAAAAGAATCTTACACAGACTCAAAAAAGAGATACAGGATAAAACGGAAGTATAAAATTGCTGAATATAAAGATACTGTATATATCGGACAAAATGTCCTGTAAAAAAAGAAAGGACAGATGAAAGTATGGCTTCCGAAAATATAACACTTTATATAAAAGGAGAGCGCAATGTTGAAGTGACAGAACAGGATGTGTTTCTGAAGGATATTGTCAGCATGGAATGTTCCGATAAAAAATTTCTGCCGAAACTTCAGACAGTAAAGATACTGAAGCTTCATGGAAACAGAGAACAGCGGTATGTGGTCTCTGTACTGGAAATCATTGCCTGTATCCATGCTGCGTACCCTGAAGTAGAAGTGCAGAATCTTGGAGAAGCGGATATTATCGTGACATACGAAAATCAGAAAACTCCGCCATATCTCTGGCATATCCTCAAAGTGGCAGCTGTGGCAGCAATTATCTTTTTTGGCTCGGCATTTTCAATCATGGCATTTAATAATGATGTGGGTGGAACAAAACTGTTTGGTCAGATATATGAACTTGTGATGGGAAAACAAAGTGATGGCTTCACTGTTCTGGAAGTCACATATTCTATTGGACTGACATTTGGAATCCTGATCTTTTTTAATCATTTTGGTAAAAAACGATTTACAGTCGATCCGACTCCGATGGAGGTGCAGATGCGTCTCTATGAAAATGATATTCAGACGGCACTCGTAGAAAATGCATCCAGAAGAAAAGAAGAACTTGAAGTGGGTGATCGATAATGTGGTGGCAAAATGTGTTTCTGGCACTAATCGGTATCAGCGCAGGAATGGTTGTTGCAGGAGGTGTGTTCTCCTTTATTGTGGAACTGGGAGTGATCTCTGATTTTGCTGACCGTACACATACTGCAAAGCACATCCTGTTTTATGAAGATATGGTTTCTGCTGGTGCTGTACTGGGAAATTTGTTTCAGATTTTTGAGGTCCATTTGCCGGGACGTTCCATATTCCTTGGGATATTTGGACTGTTTGGAGGAATTTTTGTTGGATGCTGGGCTATGGCACTTGCAGAAATCCTGAATGTGTTTCCAATATTTATGCGCCGGGCAAGAATCGTTCGATACCTGGCGGTGTTTGTGCTGATGTTAGCACTTGGAAAAGGCTTCGGGGCAGGATTGTTTTTCTGGAAAAGATGGTAGACAAAAGTATACAAAGAAAGGATGAAATGGCAGCAAAAAGCCCCGACAGATTAATGCCGGGGCTTTCGTGTATGTCTGATCTGATCAGAAGTTGATTTCTTTTCCTTCGAGTCGCCACTGTCTGAATTCAGCAGAAGCAGAGAGAAGAAGGTCGGATGAAGAGTTCAGGGCTGTTTCTACAGAGTCCTGGATCACTCCGATGATGAATCCTACTGCAACGACCTGCATGGAGACATCATCTGAGATGCCAAACAGGGAGCATGCCATCGGAATCAGAAGCAGAGAACCACCGGCAACACCAGATGCACCACAGGCTGACAGAGCAGCCAGAAGGCTCAGGATGATTGCAGTAGGGATATCTACATGAATGCCAAGGGTAAAGGCGGTTGCCATCGTCATGACAGTGATCGTGATGGCAGCACCGTCCATGTTGATCGTCGCACCAAGAGGAATCGTTACAGAATATGTATCACGGTCAAGTCCCATTTCTTCACAGACTTTCATATTGACCGGGATATTGGCTGCAGAACTTCTTGTGAAAAAAGCAGTCAGAGCACTTCTCTTCAGACAGTGGAAGATCAGCGGATATGGATTCTTGCGGATACACCAGTATACCAGAAGAGGGTTTGTTACAAAATAGATAAAAAGCATACATCCGACAAGCAGAAGAAGCAGTTTTCCATATGTTGTGAAGATATCCAGGCCATTGGTAGATACTGTGTTGAATACAAGACCGAAGATACCGAATGGAGCCATATTGATGATCCAGGTAACAACTGTGGAAATTCCATCAGCAACATCTTTAAGTACATTTTTGGTCATGTTATTGGCAGCACGGAATGCAAGGCCAAGAAGAATTGCCCACATAAGGATGCCGACATAGTTTGCGTTCACAAGGGAAGATACCGGGTTGGCAACCAGATTCAGAAGGAGGTTGTTGAGAACCTCGACAATACCCTGCGGTGCTGCTGCATCTGTAGTGGCAGCAGTGGCAAGTGTCAGTTTTACAGGAAATGCCATACTTGTAAATACGGCAATGACTGCGGCAAGTACAGTACTGAACATGTAAAGTATGATAACTGTCTTGATGACACCGCCGTGAGATTTACCTGCGTTACACAGAGAACTGATAACAAGAAAGAATACCAGAAGTGGTGCGATCGCCTTAAGTGCACTTACAAAGACATCTCCAAGGATTGCGATGCCGGTCGCCCCTGGTACAGCGATTCCGAGGATAGCACCGAGAATCAGTCCAACCAGGATTCGCTTTACCAGAGCGATGTCTGTCCATTTGTTCCAAAGCTTTTTCATATTTCTACTCCTTTAACGTTGTAAAATGATAACAGGGTACATTATAAACGAAAAGGACAGAGAACGCAATAGAATAATTTACAGATGTTCGCTGGTGGCAGACAAATGGGGACTTTATTATTCTTTCATTCTGGGATGAAAAATCAGACTTGCCAGATATGAAAAAATCAATGCGGCAGAAACGCCAACGGCACAGGCAGTGAAACCACCAGTGAACAGACCGAGAAAACCGTTTTCATCGATCGCTTTTTTCATGCCTTTCCACAGAATATTTCCAAATCCAAGAAGTGGAACACTGGCACCTGCACCTGCATATTCTGTAAAAGGCTGGTAAAAGCCCAGAAAACTCAAGAAAGCACCGGAGCAGACGAGCAGGACCATAACACGGCCCGGAAGCAGCTTGGTTTTGTCCAGAAGAATCTGTACAAGAGCACAGATCAGTCCACCTACCCAGAATGCATTAAAATAATCCATGGTCAGACCTCCGTTTCTTTACTGATGTGTTCGATGACAACTCCGTGGGCGATTCCGGCAACAGATTCGCCTTCATTAAAACTGACTTTGGAAAGCATGGCGCCGGTCGGTACAAAGAGGACACGTTTCCAAAAGCCGGACACGACACGGGGAAGAATATAGGCGGCAAGTACAGAGGCTGCACAGCCACAGCCGCTGCCGCCGGAATGTGTATCCTGTTTCTGGTTATCGTATATCAGCAGACCACAGTCCTGATGGACGGATGACAGATTTATATTTTTTTCTTTCAGAAGATCGAGAAGGATCTGCCGTCCAACAACACCGAGGTCTCCTGTCAGAACAGCATCGTAGTCATTTACAGAACGCCCGAAGTCCTCAAAATGCCGGTAAATGGTGTCACATGCGGCAGGAGCCATACAGCCACCCATGTTGAGAGAATCACGAAAGCCAAAATCAATGACTTTTCCTGTGGTGATTCCGGTGATTGCTACAGATCCGAGGGTACTTCTGAGAAGTGAAGAACCGACGATTTCTGATGGATGAGGGGCCTCTGGACTGAGAATACAGGCAGCACTTCCGGTAACAGTCCAGGTAGCGGAAAGAGGGCGCTGACAGCCGTAACCAAGAGGAAAACGAAATTCTTTTTCGGCAGTGGCAAAATGGCTGGAGGTGGCACAGAGAATGTGATGCCCATATCCGGCAGATACGGCGATAGCTCCAAGAGAGAGTGATTCTCCCATTGTAGAGCAGGCACCATACAGACCGAAGAATGGAATTCCCATTTCTGCAATACCAAAGGAAGAAGCAATGGTCTGGGCGAGCAGGTCACCAGCGAAGACAAATCGAATATCATCCGGTGTAAGACCGGCTTTTCCGATCGCAAGAACAGCGGCCTTTTTTTGCATGGCACTTTCAGCAGCTTCCCATTTCTTTTCTCCGAACATCGGATCATCACAGATCATATCAAAACAGTTTTTTAAAGGACCATCCCCTTCTTTGGGACCAACTACGGACGCGCAGCTTTGAATATAAACGGGGCGGGAAAAAGAGATACTTGCCTTCCCGAGCAGAGTTCCGGAATTCATCAGATCACCACCAGGAGTTTGTATACATAATAAATAAGGCCAAGAAGCCAGGAACTTAAAATGCCATACAGGATGACGGGGCCGGCAATCGTGAAAATCTTGCAGCCGGTTCCGAAGACCTGACCTTCTGCACGGTATTCGATAGCCGATGCGGCAACAGAATTGGCGAAACCGGTAATAGGGACCAACCCTCCGGCACCGCCGAATTTTCCTATTTTAGAATAAACATTCAGACCAGTCAGAATAACACTGATAAAGATCAGCAGAAGGGAACACCAGTTTCCGGCAGTTTCTTTGTCAGCTCCTATAGAAGATGCGGTGTTCAGGATAAGCTGACCGAGAACACAGATCAGTCCGCCAGTCAGGAATGCTTTCAGCATGTTTAACGGAAGATTGTGAACAGGAGTGATCTTTTTTACGTATTTTTCGTATGCTTTCTGTTTTTCGCGTTGTTTTTCTTCTGACATGTAATCCATCCTTTCCTTAACAATTTTTGGAATAAAAAAATTTATTTGTAAAAAACATGGTTTTCTTTTGACTTTTACGTTATTTATGCATATAATGAGAAGGCTATTGCCAATCGAAAAGCAAAAGAACACAGTTAATGTCAGTAGTATATGGAACTGTTCATGATTCATGCACGGATTGTAAAAAAAGTATGAAAAACTGTACATTCTTTTGTGTGGATAGTATAATGAGCTTTAGTTAGGGTAGAGATAGAGAAGTTTTAATAAATAATGAAAAAACAGGAGGAGGTTTACACATGTACGATGCATTTTCCAGAATGGAAAATCTGCTTGGAACCAAAGGCGTGAAACGGCTTGGCAGTGCGAAAATCGCAGTGTTCGGCATTGGTGGTATCGGTTCGTATGTGGTGGAAGCTCTTGCACGCTGTGGAGTTGGAAGCCTTACACTTGTTGATCATGAAGATATTTCTCTGACTGACATCAACAGGCAGTTATATGCATTGCGTTCGGCAATAGGCCGCAAAAAAGTTCAGGTAGCAAAAGAACATATTCGTGACATTGATGAGGATATTCTGGTGCATACCTATGAAACATATTATAGTAATGATACAGCAGGGATGTTTGATCTGAAGGCGTATGACTATATTGTAGATGCGATGAATTCATTGGCGTCCAAGATTCTTCTGATCGAACAGGCAAAAGCCTGTGGAGTTCCGGTGATCTCATGTCTCACGACAGAAAACAAACTGAATCCGGCAAGACTTGAGATCGCAGATATTTCCAGGGTAAGCAATGATCCGTTTGCGAAAACTATTCGTGTCGAGCTTCGCAAAAAAAACGTCCGAAAAGTCAAGGTGTTATATTCTCGTGAAAAAATCTGTAAGGAAAAGAACAGCAGGATAATGAAAGATAACAATACCGATCGGGCGTCGGAAGGAAACGGAAGCATTTCGTTTGTGCAGGGAACAGCAGGAATGCTGGTATCTGCAGAGGTGGTGAAAGACCTGCTGGCGGAGAAAACAAGAAATAAATAAGGATATCAACTGAATAGAAAGATAGGGGACAAAATCTGTGAATGAAGAAATAAAACAGAAGTTTTGCCGGGAGTTTGGAAGTGATCGAGTGCTTTTGGAAGAACCGATGAAACGTCATACAACTTTTCGAATCGGCGGTCCGGCAGAAGTATTTGTTATGCCTGGGAATCTTGAAGAGGTGCAAAGAATACTGGAAATCTGCAGGACAGAAGATCTCCCGTATTTTATTCTTGGAAATGGAAGCAATCTTCTTGTCAGTGACAGAGGATACCGGGGGGTTGTGATTCAGCTGGACCGTAATTTCGGAGAAGTAAAAGTAGAAGGTACGGAGATCCATGCATCAGCGGGAGCACTGCTTTCTACGATTGCTGTAGCTGCCAGAAGAGCATCACTGACAGGATTTGAATTTGCCGGAGGAATTCCGGGGACGCTTGGCGGAGCAGTGGTCATGAACGCCGGGGCGTACGGTGGAGAAATGAAAGATGTTCTTCGAAAAGTAATGGTAATGGACCAGAGCGGAAAGGTTTTTGAGATTCCGGCAGAAGAACTTCAGATGGGATATAGAACGAGCATCATAAAAACAGCAGGATATATTGTCCTGGGTGCGGTGCTCTCTCTTAAAGAAGGCAATCTCGAGGAAATAAAAATGCTGACCAGAAAGCTCAGTGAGCAGCGTACATCGAAACAGCCGCTGGAATACCCAAGTGCTGGAAGTACATTTAAACGACCGGAAGGATATTTTGCCGGCAAACTGATCATGGACAGCGGACTGCGGGGTTATCGCGTGGGTGGAGCCCAGGTATCGGAGAAACACTGTGGCTTTGTGATCAATACAGGAGACGCTACTGCTGAAGATGTACGCAGCCTGATGAAGCATGTAACAGAGATTGTATATGCTAAATTTGGAGTGACACTTGAACCGGAAGTGAAATTTCTGGGAGAATTTTAACAGGAGATAAAACATGCGGCTTGTAATTGTTACCGGCATGTCAGGAGCAGGAAAATCTACTGCACTGAAAATGCTTGAGGATGCGAGATATTTTTGTGTAGATAATCTGCCGATCGCGCTTGTCGGGAAATTTGTCTCGCTGATGGCGACATCACAGGATGAAGAAGTGCAGAACGCTGCGATAGGTATTGATGCACGCAGCGGACGGGCTCTTGAAGAACTGGAAGTTGTGCTTGACAGACTGAAAGCGGAAGGACATACTTTTGAGATCCTTTTTCTTGATGCGGATGATAAAGTACTTGTCAAAAGATATAAAGAATCAAGAAGAAGCCATCCGCTTGCCATGACAGGAAGAGTGGATGATGGAATCAGGCTGGAACGTAAAAAAACAGAATTTTTACGCAACAGGGCAGATTATATTATAGATACAACACATCTGCTGACCAGAGAACTGAAGAAGGAACTGAATAATATTTTTGTTGATAACGGAAAATTCAGTAATATGATGATATCTGTTCTTTCTTTCGGATTTAAGTATGGAATACCGGAAGATGCAGACCTGGTCTTTGATGTCCGCTTTCTTCCAAATCCGTATTATGTAGATGAACTGCGACCGCAGACGGGAATGGATGAGGGTGTTTATAATTATGTGATGGATAATGAAACGGCCAGACAGTTTGCTCAGAAACTGGAAGATATGGTTGAATTTCTGATTCCGAATTATGCGAAGGAAGGCAAAACAAGTCTGGTCATTGCAATAGGATGTACCGGAGGAAAACACAGATCTGTGACACTGGCAAGGGTTCTGTATAACAGACTGGTGGAGAAGCGTGAATATGGAATACGGCTGGAACACAGAGATATTGGTAAGGACGCTCTTCTGAAGAAGTAGAGATGCTGTGAGCAAATCGAAATGTAACGAAACAGAGTAGCAGAACAGGAGAAATGGAAATGTCTTTTTCGGGGATGGTGAAAGAAGAACTTTCCAGACAGATCAGCACGGCAAGACACTGCCGGATTGCAGAAATTGCAGCATTGCTCAGTGCCTGTGGCAAAATGACTGCCGCAGGGATACTGCGGTTTCAGACAGAAAATGATGCTGTGGTGAGAAAGTACTTTACTTTATTACAAAAAACATTTAATATAGAAACAGAAATAGCCATTCGCGAGAGTCGTCAGATGAAGAAGGGAAATGTGTATTATGTGGAGATCACAGATCCCGGACAGGTGGAGACTGTCCTTCAGGGAACGAAACTTTCGGTGAATGAGGGTGACGGAGAAACGTTATATACGGAGAATGCATTGCTCACGCAGCAAAGCTGCTGTAAGCGGGCGTTTATCCGGGGTGCTTTTCTTGCATCCGGATCGATCAGTGATCCGGAAAAAGGGTATCATTTTGAAATCGTTACTCAGGATGAGAGAAAAGCTGCGCATTTGCAAGAAATCATCTGTAGTTTTCAGATCGATGCGAAGATCGTGCTGCGTAAGAAGTCATATGTGGTCTATGTGAAAGAAGGCGCGCAGATCGTAGATATGCTGGCAATTATGGAAGCAAATGTGGCACTGATGAATCTGGAGAATATCCGGATCCTGAAGGAGATGCGTAATTCCGTCAACCGGAAAGTAAACTGTGAAACAGCAAATATCAATAAAACGGTGAACGCGGCAGTCAAACAGATCGAAGATATCAGGCTGATCGAACAGAAAAAAGGATTTCATAATCTGAACGAAGGACTGGCAGAAATTGCAGAACTGAGATTGCAGTACCCGGAGGCCACACTTAAAGAACTAGGAATGATGTTAAATCCGCAGGTTGGAAAATCAGGGGTTAATCACCGGCTGAGAAAATTAAGTGAGATAGCCGATGAACTGCGGATGAACGAGGAGGATTTATTATGATTAAAAAACCAATCACTATTCACCTGTCTACAGGACTTGAAGCACGCCCAGTTGCGCAGCTGGTTCAGGTTGCCAGTCAGTTTAACAGTGAGATCTACGTTGAGATTGGAAGAAAAAAAGTCAATGCAAAAAGTATCATGGGAATGATGACACTTGGTCTTGATGCGGGAGAAGAAATTACTCTTTCTGCAAATGGGGAAGATGAAGAGGACGCAATGAAGAGCATTGAAAATTATTTGAGCAATCAGTAATCAGGATTCGTTATTCTATAATATAAAAGAGCATTGCCGGGAAGAAGACCGATTCCAGGGCAATGCTTTTAATAAAAGGTGAACCAAAGCAAAGGAGATACCAATGTCAAAATTTTTGAAATTTATTGTACATTTCTTTGTTATTTGTACGATCGTGTGTGTTCTTGGACTGGCTCTGCCGCCATTCTTTGGGGTAAGAACAGTTATTATGGATTCGTCAGATAAGGCTACAAATCTGCCAGTAGGTTCTGTGACCTATGCAATACCGGTAAAAACAGAAGACGTTGCTGCGGGAACACCAATTCTTGTCCAGGAAGATGGAAAGTCTTATCGTTACAATCTGGTAAGTGTAAATCGGGAAAATAATACGGGTACAGTGATCGATACTACAACATCTGCACAGCAGAATATCACAGTGTCAGTCAAGAACTGGGTACCGAAGATCGTAGTTACAATCCCATTTGTGGGATATTTGCTTGTAGCTACAGAAAGTATTGAAGGCCTGATCATCCTCGGGCTTGTAATTCTTTTCCTTATTATATTATATGTGATTGCGGAACTCTGGAAAAAAGAGCCGGAAGATGAATATGAAGATCTTCAGGGTGATACACGACATGTGAAAACTTCTAAAGAACTTAAAATGGAAGAAAAGGCGCGTGCAAGAAAAATGAAGGAAGAAGACAACGAGCTTCTTTATGGAGAGAAAGAAAAGAAAAAACGTGCCAAAAAAGAGGAAAAGATAAAAAGAAAAAAAATCCGTACAGGCGGTTTTGTAGATGAAATCTATGAAGATGATCTTGATGAAGAAGCACAGGAACAGGAACCAACCGTACGTCCGACACAAAATGTGCAGGCTGCAACAAGCGAGGCACATGAGCTTCTGAAAAAAGAAATTGCCGCTGCAACCGCAGATGACAGCCAGGAACTTCCGGATGACTACTTTGATGCACCGGGCAACCTTACTGAGAGAATTTCGCTTCTCGAAAGCGATCTTGCTGAAACAGAACCGGAGGATGAGGAAGAAGAAGTTGAAATCAAGAAACTTGCGATTCCAAGACGCTCAGCAGCTCAACTGGCAAATAAAGCGCGTAAGGCAGGAGATACTCCTGATATCGTAAGAGACTCTATTACAAAAGTAACATTGTTTGATTATTCGGATATCATTGCAGGAGAAGATGATGAAGAAGAGGATAACGAATAATATCTGAATTTAAATGTTACATATTATAAGAAATAATTACTTCTTATATGTAAGAAGTAACGCAGAAAGCGGCTCGGGAGAAACTCCTGAAGCCGCTTTTGATATAACTGGAACGATAATTCCTGGGTAAAGAGTATAAATAAAATTGTACTTATAAAAATACAAAAATAAATGAAAAAAGGACTTGCATAAGTGAAATGCCTTGTGTATAATAATCCTTGCTGTGACATGATAGCAATGAAGCGCGAGGTTGCCGTCAGGATATGACGGGTTTTCCGTGGAGCGAATGTCAAGTTAGGAAACTGACGACAAGTCACTGTACAAAGTTCAATAACCATCTTGGGATGGGACGTGTGTGCAAATATACCATGACACACACGGAGATGTGTACAGTCGCCGCTTGTCGTACTGCTATATAAGTACGAATAGGAGGAGACTTTTTTTATGGCAAATCAGGTAATGAGAATCACATTAAAGGCTTATGATCATCAGTTAGTAGATGCATCAGCAGCAAAAATCATCGAGACTGTTAAAAAGAACGGAGCAACAGTTAGCGGACCGGTTCCGCTTCCGACTAAGAAGGAAGTTGTTACAATCTTAAGAGCTGTTCACAAATATAAAGATTCCAGAGAACAGTTCGAGCAGAGAACTCATAAGAGACTTATCGATATCATGACACCAACTCAGAAAACAGTTGATGCACTTTCCAGACTGGAAATGCCTGCTGGTGTTAACATCGATATCAAGATGAAAACAAAATAATTTAAACTCGTTTTAAATGCCCTTTGGGCGTTTCAAAAAACTATATGATTGCCTTTTGGTAATCCGCTATAAGGAGGAAGAAAGAAATGAAGAAAGCTATTTTAGCTACAAAAGTCGGAATGACTCAGATCTTCAATGAAGATGGCCAGTTAATCCCGGTAACCGTTTTACAGGCTGGTCCATGCGTTGTAACTCAGGTTAAGACAGAGGAAAACGATGGATACGCTGCAGTTCAGGTGGGCTATGGCGAAATCAGAGAAAAACTGGTTAACAAACCGGAAAAAGGTCACTTTGACAAAGCTGGTGTTGCAGCAAAGAGATTTGTAAAAGAATTCAGATTTGAAAATGCTGCAGAATACACTGTAGGACAGGAAATTAAAACTGATATCTTTGCAGACGGCGATCACATCGATGTAACTGCTGTTTCCAAAGGTAAAGGTTTCCAGGGTGCTATCAAGAGACATGGACAGTCCAGAGGACCTATGGCTCACGGCTCCAAATATCATCGTCATGCTGGTTCCAATGGTGCTTGCTCCGATCCGAGTAAAGTATTCAAAGGAAAACACATGCCGGGTCACATGGGAAATGTACAGGTTACTGTTCAGAACCTTGAGATCGTTCGCGTTGACACAGAAAATAACTTACTGTTAGTGAAAGGTGCTGTTCCAGGACCTAAGAAATCTCTGGTGACCATCAAAGAGACAGTAAAGTCTTTATAATGAGAAAGGAGGAGCATCAGAATGGCAAACGTAACAGTTTATAATATGGAAGGCAATGAAGTTGGAACAATGGAACTGAACGATGCAGTGTTCGGAGTAGAAATCAACGAGCATCTGGTTCATCTTGCTGTTGTTCGTCAGCTTGCAAATAATCGCCAGGGTACTCAGAAAGCAAAAACACGTTCTGAAGTAAGCGGCGGCGGAAGAAAACCGTGGAGACAGAAAGGAACAGGTCATGCAAGACAGGGTTCCATCCGTGCACCACAGTGGACAGGCGGCGGTGTTGTATTCGCTCCGGTTCCGAGAGATTATGAAGTAAAAATGAACAAAAAAGAAAGAAGAGCAGCTCTGAAATCCGCTCTGACTTCTAAAGTTCAGGAAAATAAACTGGTTGTTGTTGACAGCCTTGCACTTGCAGAAGCAAAGACAAAAGAAATGCAGAAGGTTCTCACAAACCTGAAAGCAGACAAAGCTCTTGTTGTAACTGCTGATGATGATCAGAAAGTAGTTCTTTCTGCAAGAAACATTGCAGATGTACAGACTGCAACTGTAAACACTATCAACGTATATGATGTTATGAAACACAATACAGTAGTGGTTACAAAAGACGCAGTTGCATCCATTGAGGAGGTATACGCATAATGGCAGATATTAAATATTATGATGTAATTCTCAAGCCTGTAATCACAGAGAAATCCATGAACGCCATGGGTGAGAAAAAATATACATTCCTGGTTCATCCGGAAGCAAACAAGTCTCAGATCAAAGAGGCTGTTGAGAAAATGTTCGAAGGAACAAAAGTAAAGAGCGTAAACACCATGAACATGGATGGAAAGAAAAAACGTCGCGGTGTTACAGTTGGTAAAACAGCTAAAACTAAAAAAGCGATCGTAGCTCTTACAGAAGAAAGCAAAGATATCGAGATCTTCGAAGGATTATAATCCACGCTTTCTGAAGATATATGCTGGAAAGCATGATAACTAATATTCGAAAGGAGAAACATCATGGGAATCAAAACCTATAACCCATATACACCTTCCAGAAGACATATGACTGGATCTGATTTCTCTGAGATCACAACAAGTACCCCTGAGAAATCCTTAGTCGTATCTCTGAAGAAAAATGCTGGACGTAACAACCAGGGTAAAATCACTGTTAGACACCGCGGAGGCGGAAGCAGAAGAAAATACAGAATCATCGACTTCAAGA
>OLNG01000291.1_pt1 | contig 48785 bp, 34 predicted proteins | sample 1643091 | NCBI WGS metagenome assembly OLNG01 (sample SAMEA3136661, study PRJEB25190) | human gut metagenome | biome: human gut; feature: human-associated habitat; material: faeces | place: Austria | collected 2013 | reverse complement strand
ATTTGAACCTCCGACCCCTCGCTTAGGAGGCGAGTGCTCTATCCAGCTGAGCTATATGGACATATATAGTTGTGAAACATTTCGAACACTTCCAAAAGTTTCACAACCATTATTTTACTATATTTATTTTGAAATTACAAGAATTAATTCTAAATTCGAAAACTTAATAGTGCAGCTGACCCTGCAGCCAGATTGTTCCTTTGAAGCGGCGTCCAACTGCCGGTTCACCGAGAAGATCTTTGCTGTTGATGCAGATATCAAACTGTATATCATTGCTCTCTATAGTCATCTGGCAGATTTCTTCACCTGTCAGGATATTCTTAAATTTCATGATATCCAGAATCTCACCAAGAACATTATACTGATCACATTCGATTCCATAAGGCATGAAATAAGAATCCACGATCGTGAGAACATCATCTGTAACAATTCTCTGGGAAATCATGGAGTAAGTATCCATATCCTCCATTGTAAGGCTCTCCATAGCTTCCTCATCACCATTACGCGCTGCTGCGATCAGATTAGTCCTGTTTTTGGAAAGCTCTCTCTCCACCTTTACCGCTTCCTTATCCTTCTGCAGCGGAAACAGGATCTTTCCCTCAGAAGCCAGACCGGAAACCGTCACCGGACGGTCCCCCGGGTCTTTCAGGCCTTTGTATTTCTCCTGCATATATTCTGCCAGATTCTGCAGATAAAAGATCATAGTCACGCCAATACGCAAATCATCACATGCTCCTGCATAAGATTCCTTATCTGTATGACGTTCAACAGTCACTTTTTCCTTGGATGTGATTCCTGTTCCCCTGAAAAATGGGAAATAATATTCCACGTGAAACTCACCGCTCTCATCGTACTGACCACAAACGCTGATTCCACAGTCACAGCCATAATTCTTGGAAAACTGTACAAATACGCCTTCCGGATGATTTTCCACGCAAACCTTTTCATCGTAGCTTGCGATCACATCACGGATGATCTCTTTTATTTCACTTCTTCTGGTAATCTGTGAAAAACCAACGGTCTTTAAATAACTGTGCACAAGAACACCTCCCTGAAAAAGCCTGCGTTTCTCTTACGCGCGTGTCTTTTTCTCAATCTTTGTCATACCGCCCATATATGGCTGCAGAGCTTTTGGAATGTTTACAGATCCATCTGCATTCAGGTTATTCTCCAGGAAAGCAATGAGCATTCTCGGAGGTGCTACTACTGTATTGTTTAATGTATGAGCAAGATATTTCTTGCCATCTTTGCCGTTTACACGGATTTTCAAACGACGTGCCTGTGCATCTCCAAGGTTGGAGCAGCTTCCTACCTCAAAGTATTTCTTCTGACGTGGAGACCATGCTTCAACATCGAGGGATTTTACCTTAAGATCAGCAAGGTCACCGGAGCAGCACTCAAGCGTACGAACCGGAATATCAAGAGAACGGAACAGATCTACTGTATTCTGCCACAGCTTGTCGAACCACATCTTACTCTCCTCTGGCTTGCAGACAACGATCATCTCCTGTTTCTCGAACTGATGGATACGGTAAACACCTCTCTCCTCAAGTCCATGAGCACCTTTCTCTTTACGGAAGCACGGAGAATAGCTTGTAAGTGTCTTCGGAAGCTCTTCCTCCGGAATAATCTGGTCAATGAATTTACCGATCATGGAATGCTCACTTGTTCCGATCAGATAAAGATCCTCACCCTCGATCTTGTACATCATAGCATCCATCTCCGCAAAGCTCATAACGCCTGTAACAACGTTGCTTCTGATCATGAAAGGCGGTACGCAGTAAGTAAATCCCCGGTTGATCATGAAATCTCTTGCATAGGAAATTACTGCGGAATGAAGGCGTGCGATATCACCCATCAGATAATAGAATCCGTTACCGGCAACACGTCTTGCGCTGTCAAGATCGATTCCATCAAAATTCTCCATGATATCTGTATGATACGGAACTTCAAAATCCGGAACAACCGGCTCACCAAATTTCTCAATCTCTACGTTCTGGCTGTCGTCTTTACCGATCGGTACAGAAGGATCGATGATGTTCGGGATCACCATCATATCTTTCAGAAGCTCTTCCTCAACCTCTTTCTCTCTCTGAGAAAGTTCCTCAATACGAGTTCCGGATGCAGCAACCTGTTTTTTAACCTCTTCTGCCTCTTCTCTTTTTCCCTGGCCCATAAGAGCACCGATCTGTTTGGAGATCTTGTTTCTCTCAGCACGGAGAGCCTCAACCTCCTGCTTAATCTCTCTGTTTTCTTTATCAAGTTCGAGAACCTTATCAACCAGCTCCAGTTTGCTGTCCTGGAACTTATTGCGGATATTCTGCTTTACAACCTCCGGATTCTCTCTCACAAACTTAATGTCTAACATGATATTCCTCCTGTATTAAAAATATTCTTACTCTTTGCAGTTTTTTATTCCTTCTCAATCTCACCAAGGCCAAAGTTTACTGCTTTTCTCAAAGCTTCCACTTCTTCCTGACTAAGTACAACATAGGACTCACCTTTTACGATCTCCTTTAAATAAAGGAAACAGTTATCGCGGCTGTGAACCGCATTCAAGATCAGACCCGTATTGTTTTTATCAAGAAGCGCCAGTGCAAAGCTGAGTTTTCCACCTACATCATCAAATGCATCATACTTTTCAACGCCATATTTGCTGAACATTACATTCATATTTTTTTTGATAAAGCTGATGTCATGATCATGATCTTCCTTTGCTTCATACAGCCGGTCGATCTGTGCAAATTTTCTTACAAAAACTTTTTCCAGTGACTGTGCATCTCCGCCTCTCATAAACATCTTGTACTTCCGTTCCAAACGGCTGAGACGCATATTGCTACTCACCACATTGATCAGAAGAATGATGGTAAGGATCAGCAAAACAATGATCACAATCCCGGAATCAATTCCCATGCTTTCAAAAATCCCGCTCATTCTGCCTCCTATCTGATAGATTCGAACAGATCAATGATCCTCTCCAGTTCATCTCTGGAATAATATTCAATTTCAATTTTACCTTTGTTGTTCTTCTTTCGCTGAATGGATACCTTTGTTCCCATGATACCTTTCATTTTTTCTTCCAGGCTCTCATAAATGGCATCTTCTGCTGTGTTTTTCTCTGTTTTTACTTTTTTCGCAGGAGAAACCAGATTCTTTACAAGTTTTTCCGTCTCACGAACACTGAGTTTTTCATCAAAAACCTTCATAGCTGTTGTTTCCTGAAGAGCTGCATCAGAAATTCCCAGAAGTGCTCTCGCATGACCAGCTGAGATCATATCTGCAATTACCATTTCCTGAACTTTTGAAGAAAGCTTCAGAAGACGCATGGAATTAGTTACTGCAGTTCTGCTTTTGGCAACTCTGTCTGCGATTTCATCCTGTTTCAGGTGAAACTCTTCCATCAGACGTTTGTATGCCATCGCTTCCTCTATAGGATTCAGGTCTTCCCGCTGAATGTTCTCGATCAGGGAAATTTCTACGATTTCCTGGTCTGTAAACTCTTTTACAACAACAGGAACTTCCTTGAGCCCTGCCATCTTGGCAGCTCTCCAGCGGCGTTCGCCTGCAATGATCTCAAAATAATCCTTCTTATCGGATACCAACAACGGCTGAAGAACACCGTACTGTTTAATGGATTCCGAAAGTTCCAGCAGCGCATCCTCATCAAAATGTCTTCTGGGCTGATTCAGATTTGGTTCTACGCTGGAAATTTTCACAAGTCGTTCTGCGGCCGGATTATCTTTTTCAGTTGGTTTGTCTTTTTTTACAACTGCAGATCTTGTCTTTTTTGCAGGTTCCTTTGACGGACCGCCTGCTTTGTTCGGGATCAGTGCGTCAAGACCCTTTCCAAGGCCTCCTGTTCTTCTTCCAGCCATCACTCGCCCTCCCTGCCTATAACTTCTTCTGCCAGGAGGCGATAACTCTCTGCTCCTGTAGATCGTGAATCGTACAGATTGATCGGTTTTCCATAGCTTGGTGCCTCTGCAAGTCGTACATTTCTCGGTATGATCGTTTTGTATATATTCTGGTCCAGGTTTTCTTTTACATTTTCTACAACCTGAAGTGACAGATTTGTTCTGGCATCATACATAGTAAAGACCACGCCTTCGATCTTCAATCTCTTATTCAATCGGTCTCTTACCAGTTCGATGGTATGTATCAACTGTGACAAACCTTCCAATGCATAATACTCACACTGAATCGGCACCAGAACGGAGGTTGCGGCTGTCAAAGCATTAATTGTAAGCATACTCAGTGACGGCGGACAATCCATGATTATGTAATCATATTTCCGGCGAAGTTTATCCGTGATCTTTTTCAGGATAAATTCTTTATCCTCAAGATCAACCAGTTCAATTTCTGCACCGGAAAGATTCATATTCGATGGTATCAGGTCAACATTATCTACAACGTTCTTTATAATGGTATCCTTGGTCTCTGCTTCTCCAAGCAGCAGCTCATAAAGGGTGTTTTCTACTGCATTCTTGTCTGCGCCAAGTCCACTGGTCGTATTTCCCTGCGGATCAATGTCGATGGCAAGAACCTTTTTCCCTTTTTCAGCAAGGCAGGCCGATAGATTGATGGCTGTCGTTGATTTTCCAACCCCGCCTTTCTGATTGGCAACTGCAATGATTCGTCCCATTGTACCCCTCCTTTTTATTTTTTTAAGGGATTTTTACTCATTGGATATCATTATAACACTTTTATTTTTAAACTGCCACATAATGTTTCACGTGAAACAATAGAAAATAGGTTTTGAATTATTTTATTTATTGTGTAGTATACCCAAACTCATTCCGAACTAAACAGAAGTTTGACAGTAACAGTACATCGATTATAAAGTCCATCAACTCCGCATAAACTTCCAGTTTTATTTGCTGTCAATCAGACTATATATTTTACGCCATTACGCCATAAAAACGTACCGAGAAATGAAGTTCCCATTTATAGATATTTTGCTGAAATTGTTCTGATTTATCGTAATCTCGAAAATAATTCGATTTTCTCGGTATAGATATTATCTTTTATGGAACCTTGCACACTACTACATAGGCATCGAAATCCCTTTCTTTTACAGCATTTATAGCATTTTCAAATTTTATCTGAACACTAAAAACATTACTATTATTATCAAGTGAATAAAAGCATCTGTAAACGCATTCGCAGTTCTACACTGAATAGCTTCGCGATTTACCAAAAAGGACTACAAGCTACTCTTCCCTGATAAGAAGCAGTTCTTCAACCACTGCTTATCGTTTCTTGCAATTGAAGCAAAAAACAGGGGGAAACTCCTGATTCGAGTCATACAAACAAAAGTATCCGCAGTTGCTACGCAGCTTTACACCGAATAACTGCCCCGCAGTTTATTAAAACTTGCTTGTACTCTTCCTGATACAAGCAAGTCCCCAACCACTGCTTATTGCTTCTTACACTTGAAGCAGGGGACCTCCTGGCTCGATTAAAAACTATATCTCGCTACCGTAAAGCGCATATGAGTTGTCATTGTTGCGAAACATTTTTTAAGTCAAGCGTAAAAAAACATCCTTTTCACTACTGCTCATAGCTTAATAAATGCTTCGCAGTTTATCAGAAGGAGACTGTACTTCTCCTGATACAAGCAAGTCCCCAACCACTGCTTATTGTAGTTCACAATTGAAGCAGGTGAATTACTTGATTCGATTAAAATCTATATTAAGCCTACCATAAAACACATAAGCACGAACTACAGCTGTTTTTTATTTCTGCAATTGTCAAAGATGGGGTTATAACTCTTTATTCTTAATCTGTCTTCGGATGTTTCACGTGAAACATCCGAAGACAGATTATCAAACCAATATTCATAATTGAAGCAAGTGACTTCCTCGATCCGGTTAAAAATGCCATCAACGAAATCGATCCAGGACACGGTTTGACTTGTAACTGCAAGGGTACTGAACAGTTACGAACACATTATAAAATCAATGAGAAATATCAAAAAAATACTCCGATATATTCTCTCTGGCATTATCTGTATCACGAAAGCATGTAAAAAATACAAGAAACTCCATCCACAAAATAATGTGGCTGTTATCTTTATATTCCCCAAAAGCATCTATATATAGTAAATGGAAACTTCTTTTCCCGGAGTGTTTTTATAGCGTGAAATGCATGTATCTCTCGTGAAAAAAATGTAATATTATGAAACTGAAATTTTCGATTTTTGTTTATTTTATTATGTTTACGAAAGATTTGCGTATTTATTTCATTTTTCTTCCAATCCTGTTATATATTCGTTATGTACATGTTAACTAAAGGCTTTTTCAAGCATAGTTTCATTTTGTAATATCCAATATAAAATGTATCTGAATAAGGTTCCGGCATAGAACTGGCATAAAATAAATTTCACTTAATAGGCTTTTTCTTCTAAATCAAGCCGTAAAACACTTCCCTGTCTTCTCTTTATCCCAGTCATGCGGACAAAAATTTTTGCATTCAATCATAGTTTTACACAAAATAGCTATTTTACAGTTTATCAGAAAGAGCACAAGTATTTTCCCACCCACAGCTTATTATTTTTTTTATAATCGAAGCAGCTGCTTTCTTTTATTCGATCAATCAAAATTTTACATGTTTAAAGTAGGAACGGATCTATATTTTATCTTTTTGCCGTATGTGTGCAGGTGCACATTTTACATTTTTAGGCTTTTTTATATGTGTATACGTGTAAAGTACGTTTTATCGTACTTTTTTATTTAAAGTACTATAATTTGTACTTTAATGCTTTTTCATTCGTAAATATCCTATTATTTCTCTTTATTTGCCAGTATTTTCTTTTATAAAGTCCTTTTTATCGTACTTATTTTTTTGTGTTATTGTCATTATCATAGTGTTCTCTTCGCAGAAATAATCTCTTATTTCTCTTTATTTCATCCTTACTCTTATATCGTTCTTCTATAAATCCCCCATATTTTCCGCCTTCCCCTCCATTTTTTCATATAAATACACATTTTTACTACATTCACTTAACTTGTTAATTCCCCATCCAGTTCACAAAAGCATCTGACCGAAATCATGGGGAATACTGATGACAGTATCTGGCAACTCACCTTCAAGTGCGCAAACATATCTATCCAATTTGGGATCAAACGAATAAAAATACCCGTATTCGCTACGCAGTTCTACGCCCAATAGCTACTTTACAATTTATCAGGACCTGCTTACAATGTATCCATAACAGTGGCCACATGAATTAGTGCAGTACCTTGTTTTCAGACATGCCCACTATTCCTTTCCCTGTTAAACGCCGTTGCATTCTTCCTAATACACGCCATCCACTGCTTATTACTTTTTACTTTTCCGTAATTGAAGCATGAGACTTACTGTTAACTGGTAATATTATTCTCCGAGTTTTTTTGTGAGCAAAGACCACTGAAAGCCCTGGACATACCATGCAAATTTATGTGATTAGCATAATTTCTGTGCATCGCGAAGTGTATTACCAAGAACGAAGTGATCAGTAATCAGGAAACTTTTTGATTTAATTCAAGCAGATAAAAGCATCCGCTTCACTACTTGCTCATAACCGAATAAGTGCTTCGCAGTTTATCAGAAGGAGCCTGCACTTCTCCTGATGCAAGCAAGTTCCCCTGATTATTGCTTTTCGAAATCGAACCAGGGGACTTATTTGATTCAGTTAAAAACGCTTCTTCTCTTGCCTCATTTTCCCCTGAAATGCTATAATCCATAAAGAAAGCATTCGCAAACTCCTTGCAGTTTGCGGCTAATACATTATTTCGTAAATAACTATACCAATCGCGTGGGATGTTGATTCGAGTGTGCAGGTATAAAAATGCAAGCGTAGCTGGCTATGCTGAGGCTTTTAGATCTGTGCAGTCGGATTCACCAACAAGTAATTGGTATAGTTATTTCGAAAACAATGTACTAGTACAGCGAAAATTAAGTTTCTGCTATATTGACGTAGGATGATTTTCTCATATGCAAGGCGAAGGAATGAGGCGTAGCGGTGGCTACGGCGATTGACGACAACGCAGCATATGAAAAATCAGGCAAGTCAATATGGCGGTTACTTAATATTCGCTGTACTAGTCATTTATCATCTGATCGAAAGGAATATTTTATACATGAACACCACAAATAATCGCAACGATTTCTATAAAGAACAATTAGACAAGACTTTAAATGGCAATGAAAAGATCGAAACTGCCATTGCAGCACTCCAAAAAGAAGCAACCGAAGAAATGCTTGCTCATACTCTCACCGTGATCCGTCACAGAATGCAGGAGCAGGCACAGCTGATCATTGCTGTAGAACCTCCAAAAGGTGATGGAAAAATTTCTCTTCATGCGATCAAAACCAACGATGGAAAGCAATGGTGGGCTGCATTTACCAGCTTTGACGAAGAGTTAAAAGGTAGTGATAAGATCATGTCCACATTTACCGCAGATATTGATAAGATTTTTGCTTCTGCATTGCAAGAGCCGTCTGTTGAGGGAGTAATTCTCAATCCATGGAACCGCACACTGATGCTGAACAAAACCCTTATCAACATCATCTTCGGCAATCCTGTATAACATCAGCTCTGTCGGATAACAAGTCCAATGTTTCACGTGAAACACTTGGTATTTTACTGAAGTATAAAAGCATTCCAGCGGATAACAGCGTCCGCTTCGCTACTTGCTCATAACCAAATAACTACTTCGCATTTTATCAGGAGAAGGAGCTTTTCCTTCTCCTGATACAAGTAAGTCCCCTGCTTATTGCTCTTCATTAAAGCAGGGGATTTACTTGATTCGGTTCGAAATCTGATTTCTATGTATCATGAAGCGTATTGGCGATGCTACTGTTCACTGATAATATTCCATAAGTTTTTTTATAAACGAAGGTCGCAGAAAGCCCGAGACCATACCGCACCAATTTATGCGATCAACATAAATTCTTTGCATTGCGAAGCGCGTTACTGAAAGCAGAACGAACAGCAACTTAGCGATCATCGCCAAGAACAGAATGGACAGTAGCGTCAGCATACAATAACAAGGTTAGGGTTCCCACAAAAGCATTGTAAATTTTTCGTTCCTGTCGTATAATAAAGCAAAGAAATATTCAGAAAAAATCAGATCAGGTATCTGAATTACGTTACATCTGTCCTGATTATTTTTACGAATTCCAGGAGGCTTTTTAATGAAGAAAAATGGACACAGACTACTTACTCTTGCAGCTTTAGTCGGAACTGCCGCAGGTGTTATTCATATTGCTAACCGTTTCATAGATGCCACATCTCAGCTTAAAGATATGCTGGAACAGCCACACAGCAAAACCTATGACTGGCGTTTTGGAAAGATTTTTTATACAAAGCAGGGACATGGCACCCCTATTCTTCTTATTCATGATATCATGCCAGGTGCTTCCGGTTATGAATGGAATGCCATAGAGAAGCAGCTCGCAACCGAACATACAGTTTACACCATTGATCTTCTTGGATGTGGACGTTCCGAAAAACCGGATATTACTTATACCAATTTTGTATTTGCTCAGTTACTCTGTGATTTTGCCAAGAATGTGATTCGTGAGGAAACCGATGTTATTGCCAGTGGTTTCTCAGGTTCTTTTGCAATCATGGCTTACCGTAACAATTCCGACCATTTCCGCAAGATCATGCTGGTCAATCCACCAAGCTTCAGTTCCCTGAAGCAGGCACCTTGTAAAGACAACAAGCTCTTTAAGTATTTTATCGAGCTTCCGATTTTCGGAACTCTGATCTATCATATGGTAGCTTCCCGCGAATCCATCAGCAGTCTGTTTATGGAAAAGCTGTTCTACAATCCCTTCCATGTAACAGATACACTGGTAGACACCTATTATGAATCCGCTCACAAGGGCGGTTCCAACGCCAAATATCTGTATTCCAGCTACATTGGCAAATACCTGAATATCAGCATTAATAATGCCGTAGAATCTTCCGATGCATGCATCTATATTATTTCCGGAGAAAAAGAAGCTTCAGCTTCTCTTATTGCAGAGGAATACCAGAAGCTGAATTCTTCCATTGAAACCGCTGTGATCCCAGAAACCAGACATCTTCCTCATCTGGAAGATCCGGAACATTTCCTGGAACAGGTAGCTATTTTCCTGTAAAAACAACTTATGATCCGGCATCAAAAACAAAATTTATCTATAGTAATTTTGGAAATCAACGTATCAAAAGAACATTGTTCATGTTCGGAGCCGTTGAACTTCATGCAGTAATTTGTGGAAATGCTATAAACCAACAAAAAGCCAAAAAAAAGAGTACTGTTTCACGTGAAACATGCGTTTTCCCTCAAACAAACGTGAAACAATACTCTTTATTTTTTACCAGACTCACAGCATGCATCCGGACATTTCTCTTATCTAAGTGCCTGCTCCAGATACATGTGTGTTGTATTATCGATCAGCTTATGTGTCAGCTCTGCCATATGCTGTGTACTCTCCTGATTCTCAGAAGACAGCCATGTCTTGATCATTCCCACGCATCCATTCAGACAAAACGCATACGCATACTCAATATCACGGTTGTCTTTCGGCAGACGAATTGACAAGCGATGCAGCACTGTATCTGCGATCAGTTTTTCTATACGATTCACAAAAGCCATATCTCCATTCTTTCCAAGAAGTGCGATACAAATATCCTTATTATGATCCAGGATCGTAAATATCTGCTCAATAAAAGGATACGAGCTCTCCTTATTATTAAGAGGATCCAGAGGATAGTCTGCCACCAGATGCGTGATTTCCTCCATCAATTCAGCCTCTATGGATTCCAGCATCTGATAGATATCTGTATAGTGAAGATAAAATGTGGAGCGGTTGATATCAACTTCTTCCACCAGTTCCTTTACCGTAATTTCCTTAATACTCTTCTTCTGCATAAGACGGGCAAGCCCCGCTCGCAACTGTGCCTTGGTCTTACGTACTCTTCTGTCAACTTTTTCCGCCATCTTAATTCCCCCTGCAATTCGAAAAAGCAAGCACGTTTCCTCCGCCTCAATCACCTGTTACTTACGATACTCTGCAACTGTCATACAATGCATAATGCATCAAACGAATAAAAGCATTCGCTTTCTCTACGCCGATCTGCATGATACCAGATATCTGCTGTTGTTAAGAATTGACAAGATCAAAATTGTTAACGACGCCGACCTACACGATACCAGATATCTGCTGCATATTTGTGTTGAAACATAGGAATCCTGTCTGCATTTAATATTACCAACTGCACATAAATTCAAAGGAAATAACGTACTTTTTGTCTATTATGCAGTTTTTTATTTGTAATAGACACTTCCATTATTTCCGTCTATTAATATACATTCAGTAAAGATTTAATGGTTGTATCTGTGGTATGTGTTTAGTATAATACATCACGTAAAGAAAATCAACACTTTGTTTGATAATGGAATATAAAGCTATTAATAGATTTTAATATGATTAATAGATCTCGTCGCCATTACTGGAATAAAGTTTGATTAATCAACTATGTTTGATAATACAATTTAATAAGAAAGGGATAGGTAATATGATCAAAAACGAATGGAAAAGCTTACTTCGTAACAAGCTCATGCTTATCGTCGTAATCGCCATTATCGTAATCCCGATCATCTATGCAGGTCTGTTTCTGAAATCCATGTGGGATCCTTACGGAAACGTAGACAGCCTGCCAGTGGCCGTGGTAAACGAAGACAAACCTGTCGAGTATAATGGCAAGACCTTAAGCATAGGTAAGGACATGACGGATGAGCTGAAAGACAACGACTCAATGGCATTTAACATTGTAGACAGCAAGACAGCAGAGGACGGTCTGGCCAATGGAACCTATTACATGGTTATCAAAATCCCGGAAAATTTCTCCGCAAACGCAGCCACTGTAATGGACAACGATCCAAAGCAAATGGAGCTATCCTATGAGACAAACCCTGGAACCAACTATATCGCCTCCAAGCTCAGTGAGACAGCAATGCTGAAGCTTCGTGATAACATTGCTTCCAAGGTTACGGAAACCTATACAGAAACCGTTTTTGATTCTATCTCAGAAGCAGGTGACGGAATGCAGGAAGCTGCAGACGGATCCGGAAAGATCGAAGACGGACTGAATACAGCAGCTGATGGTAACAAAACAATTACCAAAAACCTTAAGAAGCTTTCCACCAGTACTCTTACTTTCGTAAGCGGTGCTGACAGTCTCACCGAAGGTCTTAAAACCTACACCGATGGTGTTGCAAAGGTTAACGATGGTGCAAAGAGCCTGGACGATGGTGCAGATCAGCTGAACAGCGGCGTTGCAACTCTCACAGAAAAGGTTCCTGAGCTGACAACCGGTGTGGATACTCTGGATAAAGGTGTTCAGCAGTACACCGCTGGTGTGGATGAGCTTAATAAAAATTCTGATGCACTGAAATCCGGTGCAAGCAGCCTGGAATCCGGTGCAAACCAGCTGAACAGCGGCGTTGCAGCTCTGACAGAAAAGGTTCCGGAGCTGACAACCGGTGTAGATACTCTGGATGAAGGTGTTCAGCAGTACACCGCTGGTGTGGATGAGCTTAATAAAAATTCTGATACACTGAAATCCGGCGCAAGCAGCCTGGAATCCGGTGCAAATGCATTAAGTGCAGGTATTGATACTCTTTCCGACGGAGCAACACAGTATGTAGCTGGTGCTGACACTCTTGCAGATGGAACTACCACCTATGTGGCTGGTGCTGGCAAACTCGCAGCCGGTGCCAAAGAGCTTGCAAAACTTGAAGACGGACTCACAACAGTTTCCAATGGTATCTCTCAGCTGAATACCGGTGTTACCAAAGGAACCGATGACTCACAGTCACTGATATCCGGAACACAGCAGCTGGAAAACGGACTGAAAGCCCTGAACGATAAGGTTTCTGCTCTGAAAGAGGGAACAACACAGGAATCCATCAACAAGCTTGCAGCCGGCCTTACTTCCGCAAAGGATGGTATGGACACAGCCGCAGCTGGTATGAACAGTGCTGCAGCTGGTATGAACAATGCCGCAGACGGAATCAACAACGCAGCCGGATATATCACTCAGGCCGCAGGCATCACAAGTCAGACCAGCAGCAGTATCACAGACAGTCTGATCCCTGCTCTCCAGAATGCAGGCACACAGTTCTCACAGGTAGGTGATCAGGTCAGCAGCATCCTTACAGGATACGGACAGCAGACAACGGAAGCACTTACTGATGCAAATACCAAGATCGGTACTGCCGGACAGACAATGACCGATTTAGCAGCACAGCTTCAGGCGATTCAGGCAACCGCTTCTGAGGACGGAACCATTTCCGCAGCAGCTCTGAATGATGTGATCAACGCTTTAAACAGCGTATCCGGTGGAATGACTGGCGTGGACGGTTCTTACATGAGCAGCTATTCTGATCAGGTTTCACAGCTTGCAGCTGGTGTATCCGGTCAGCTCTCTTCTACTCAGGAAAATCTGAATACTGTTGTTTCCAAGCTTAACGAAGCAGCTTCCGGACTGACTCAGATCTCCGGAGGACTGACTCAGGGTGCCGGCACACTTTCTGAGGGTGCAACAACCATGACAAATGGTGCAAACCAGATGAGTGCAGGTGCAACAACCATGAGCGCAGGTGCAGAGCAGTTATCTGCAGCTACAAGTCAGCTTCCTACAGATCTGATCGCTCAGCTTTCTGCAGGTGTTACCCAGCTGTATCAGGGTGCACAGGCTGTAAACACAGGAACCAAGAACGTTTCCGCAGGACTTCAGTCTCTGGAAGACGGCACAGTCGAAGCCTTCCCGGCTGCAGCAGCAGGAATCAAAGCTCTGAACGATGGATTTGACCAACTGACATCTTATGATAAGCAGCTCAATGACGGTGCAAAGAATCTGAAAACAGCCGGCAAACAGATCACTGACGCACTTCCGGATATCAAATCCGGTGCAGGTCAGCTGGCAGATGGTTCTAAGGCACTGACAGATGGAATCACAACTTACACCGATGGTATTGCAAAGCTTTCCGAAAACAGTGCTGCTCTTACAGACGGCACCAAGAAACTGGCAACAGGAGCCAAGGCTCTTTCCAGCGGCGCTGCTACTCTTGCAGATGGAACAAAAGCATTAGCCGATGGTTCCGGAACACTGACAACCGGAATCACAACCTACACCGATGGTGTTGCTAAGCTTTCCGAAAACAGCTCCGCTCTTACAGACGGTACCAAAAAGCTCTCAACAGGAGCCAAGACCCTTTCCAGCGGTGCTACTACTCTTGCAAACGGAACTAAGACATTAGCAAACGGTACCTCAACACTTCTCAGCGGTACCGAGAAGCTTGTAAGCAACAACAGCACACTTAACAATGGTGCAAAACAGCTTGCAGATGGCGCTGCCCAGATCCAGAGCGGTTCCTCTCAGCTGTATGATGGCTCCAAGAAGCTTGGAAGCGGTATGAAAGAACTGAAAGACGGTTCCAAGACACTGACCACAAGCCTCAGCGATGGAGCTACCACTGTAAAAGACAATTCAGCAAGTGATGAAACGATCAAAATGTTCGCAACTCCTGTTGTAAACGATGAAACAAAACTTACCGATGTCCCGAATAACGGACACGCAATGGCACCTTACATGATGTCTGTAGGCCTCTGGGTCGGCGCACTGGCATTCTGCCTGATGTATCCTCTGGCTCAGTATAAGGGCAAACTGAAATCCGGTTTCGCATGGTGGGCAAGCAAGGCTTCCGTCCTTTATCCGGTAGCGATCCTTCAGGGAATCTGCCTGATCCTGCTGTTACGTGCATTTAACGGATTCACACCTGCAGAGATGGGCAAAACCGTACTCTTCGCCTGCCTGACATCAATGACCTTTACCTCTATCATGTACTTCTTCAACATTACTATTGGTAAAGTAGGAAGCTTCCTGATGCTGGTATTCATGGTCGTTCAGCTTGCAGGATCTGCCGGAACTTATCCGGTTGAGGTTTCACCTTCATTCGTTGCAAAGATCCATGCATACGTTCCGTTTACTTATACGGTCGACGCATTCCGTGCAACGATCAGCGGTGGCCGGAGCATTACCACTTCCATTATTGTAATGGTTGCACTGTTAGTGATCTTCACAATCCTGACGATCCTTCAGTTCAATCACATGACCAAGAGAAAGAAAGCAGAAAAAGTTGTTCTCTTCGACTGGCTGGAAGAAAGAGGTCTTGCATAATACTTAGTTACTGACAGAAGCTCCCCCGAACCTTCTGTTAGATATAGAAAAATTAAAACTGTACAGTTGCTCAGATGAGCTTCTGTACAGTTTTTTTATATTGTCCTCGTCAATTCTCCACGCTATAATTATAGCAGTTATAGAAAATCAAGCTCGCCAGTACACCGTGCCTGACCTATGCAGCAGATTTCAGTTCAGAAACATTCCTGTCAGATTCAGAAGAAGCGGTAATATGACTTCTCAGATCTACTCACAAACCGGAGCTCTTTCTGACTGCAAGCCTGCGGTTTTCAATGGAAAAGCAACCTGGTATGCATCTAATCCACTGACCGCAAAAACAGACAGAATCATCACCTATGCTACACCATTTACCGTCTTCAGGGTAAAACCTGGAAAGCTATCGGCAATACAAAAAATACAACCTACACCGATAAAAAGCCAGGCACCGCAACCAAATACTGTATCCGTGCATACCGCATCACAAACGGTAAAAAAATATACGGACCTTATTCATCTGTAAGGACCGTAAAATAATAGCAACATAAAAACACCCCGGAAAATCCTGATCTGTGTGGTGTCTCCGAGTATCTGATCATCAAGCGGATATTCGGAGATCACCTTATTATTTACGGATCTCCGAGGTGTTTTTATTTATTTTCTTAATATTTTATTTTTCCGCCTCAGCTGTTGGTGTTGCTATGGCTTCTGTCTCTGTTTCACCGTTTACCATGGTTTCATATGCATTGAACATTTCTTTTACTGTCATTTTGTTTACAAGAAATACCTTGTCTCCAACGACAGCTGCATAATAGTTTGTGTCATATGTGTAGAAGGTAACGGTTGTCTGGTTCTTGTCAGAGTCTGTGAATACAGCGGTCATCTCCGGGTCTGCAGCTGGTGTATAAGCGTCTGTCAGTCTCTTCTGTCCTGCCATGTTTATCAGCTTGTTGTAGAAGGTGGTAAAGGTTGTACTTTCTATTTCCTTACCATCCAGCTGATAGGTTGTTGTTTCTTTTTCGTTTCCGTCATCATCTGTGGATGTTTCACGTGAAACATTTACAGTACTTGTTGTTTCACCGTAAGTAACCTGGAGCTGATCCAGATTTTTTACAGACAGATAATTGACGATCAGTGACCAGAGATCTGACGGCGTCTTGTCAATAACTGCACTCAATGTATCTGTTGACATTGTATAGATCTGTTTGTTATCTACCGTTACATATCTGCTGCCATCTCCTGCCTCATCACCAACGTAAATGACAAGCTGTTTATCCACTGTGGTTGTCTTGCTGTCTGCATCTTCTGAGCTGCTGTCCGTGTCAGTAGTGTCGCTGCTCTCAGAATCGCTCTCAGAGGCCATAGAATCGTTTTCTCCGGATTCTGTACTGTCTGTGCTGTCATTCTTCACCTCTTCCTGATAATCCACTGCAATCGTCGCATAGGGCTTATCAAGGCCATACTGGGAAAGATCCTCTGCATTGTAGTTTACAAACTGGTCAAATGCAAAGCTTCCAAGTCCGGAGGTTACGTTTCCTGCTGCCGTTGTATCGGCAGACTCTTTATCGCTGCTTCCGTCACCGGAAACATCCCAGGTAGTTCCGTCGGAATTTTCTTCCAAGACATAGGAATCTTTATCCTCGCTGACCTGGACCTTTTTCACTGTGGAAGAATCAATTGTCGGGAAATCTTCTCCCTGTGCATAATCGTAAAGGGAATCCATAAACGGAGACACTGTGTCCGCTGCCACTACATATACCGTGCTGTCATCATCATCCCTGGAAATGTAATACTGATTCGTAGACGTATTCTCATCTCCGATGTTGAGTTTCGTTGTCCCATCAGCGGTATCAACAGTTACCGTGTTAGATGGGGAATCCAGTCCATATTCCGTAAGATCCTCCACATCCTCCAGGACTCTGTCCGCTTCCACCTTTTCGATGGCGGAAGCTGCGGAATCCAGAGTTGTCTGATTTACAGGAAAAGCAGTCTCATCCTTTTTCACCCAGGAATCATCTTTTTTCTCAAAGGTCACTTCCTTCTTGTCTACGATAAATTCCAGGGATTTAATGTCATCCGTTTTCACGGAAAACACTTCTGTTTTGCTTTCCTCTTCGCTGCTCTCTGTCTTTTCTTCTTTGGATACGTAGGTGTTCAGTCCCACATAAACGCCGCCGAGAACTGCCAGAACAACAACTGCTGAAACAAGTTTGGTCGATTTTTTCATTATGCTTTTCTCCTCTTAAACCAGATCAGGAATCCTGCAACAAGGAACACTCCCGGGATCAGACCAATGGTACAGATCTTCCAGAAGGCTGCATCATAATCGGTTACTGTCAGGCTTGTGGACTCAAGGCTCTTGGATGGAATAGAAACGGAATTGCTGTCGTCTGTGCTGGTCATCCAGTTTAAGGACTCCAGAAGGAGCTTTTCATTTCCGCCGGATACCATCTGGTTTACCTGGCTCTCCATCAGATTTGCTGTGGAGTAGTAAACGATCTGTGTTTCCTTATCATCATCCAGTTTCTCAGTGATAGCAACACCAAGATCAAACGGTCCGTCTACATCTCCGTCTTCCTTTTCGATATTGCTGCTCTGCATATTTGTTTTGGAGTAAGCCTTGTCAGAGGTTGTCAGGATACTGTCGATGGTTACGGTATCTCTTACATCATCTGTTTTCTGAATGCCCTGTGCATACGGTGCCAGTACGTAGGAGCCTGCAGAAGCTGTCTCAGAGCTTGCATCTGTGCTGTTGACTGTTGGTACAAGATAATATGGCATCTGCATTCCATAATGCTGATTATCACCCTCAAATACGATTCCCTCTGCACACTTTACACCATAGTTTTCAAGAACCGCATCAAAGTTCGGCAGATCATCCTGTGTATAATCCGAGAAGATCATAGCTTTTCCGCCTGCCTCCAGATAATCCAGGAGCTCTGTTTTTTCTTCCTCGGAAATATCGCTGGTCGGAGATACGATCATCAGGCAGTCTGCATCATCCGGAACCTTTCCCTCTGTGAGAAGGTTCAGCTCCTTAATATCAATGTTTGCTTTCTGGATATCTTCTTTAAAGCTGGAATCCAGATCTTTTTCTCCGTGTCCGGATAAGGTGTACATGATCGGAAGATCCTCGGATGTTACATAACCGATCGCACTTGTGATCTGTCCTTCTCCATCAAATCCGGTAGTAGTCTGCTGCCAGGTATTATAGTCTACTGAAGAGGAATACATATCGTTGTAATTGATAACCTTGTTTCTGTCGCCGCAGACTACGATCAGGCTGTTTGACGCAAGATCATCGGTTGTATATTCCGATGCAAATTTCGGATTTACAACAGGGTCTTTTACCTCAACTTTAATATGCTTGGACTCATCTTTATAACGTGAAAGCAGATTGGAGATCGTGTCGTCCTCAGAACCGCTTGCCGCGATCTGATAAATGGTAACATCCTTATCCAGTGCCTTCAGTACCTTCTTTGTTTCATCACCGATGGTGTAAAGCTTGGATGAGCTTACATCCAGCTGTGAATATTTGGATGGGATCGCACCGACGATCATATTGATCACAACCACGATCACGATAAAGACTGCTGCCATAGCCATGCTGTAGGAACCATTTTTGATATGTTTTTTGCTGATGGTGCCTACCAGCTTTTTCGGATCCGGTTTATGTTTCTTTTTGCCGGAGTCCTGTGCGGTCTCCGGTACGGCTGCCTCGCCTTTATTTTTCTTAAATTTCTCACTGAATTTCATTTCCATTCACCCCCTAGTTCCAGCGTCTCTTCTGAATGGACTGCATGGTAAGGAACAGGCAGATCGCAATAACAGAAATAAAATAAACGATTCCTGTCACGTCAAACACGCCTTTTGTAAAATTATCATAATGTCCGCTCAGGTTAAATACGTTCAGTACCTTCTGGATACCACCCTGGAAAATACTGGATTTTACAACGTATACGATCACAAGGGCAATCTCTCCCACAGCTCCGATCACTACAGAGATCAGGACATTTTTGATCATAGTATAAATGATGATCGCGATCGCCACGATCAGAAGTCCGAATGCCACTGCAGTTGACATGGAGGTCTGTGAAAAGAATGAGGAAATTCCGTTCATCATATAGAAGGCGAACAGGAATACAAACGTAAGTACGGCTGCAATTACCTGGCTTTCTGTAAGCGCTGACATAAATACACCGATCGCCAGATTCGCGCATCCCAGAAGGAAAAATCCCAGGATTCCGGTGTATGCGGAAGCATAGGAAATCGTTCCGAACTTACTCATGATCAGAGGATAAACGCACATGATCACGACCGGAATGGCAAACACAGCTACCAGTGCAAGATATTTTCCAAATACGATATCCCATACAGATACCGGTGCGGTCAGAAGAAGCTGATCCGTTTTCTGCTTGCGCTCTTCTGCAAGTACGCGCATGGAAAGGATCGGCACACCGATCAGGAACACAAAGGTCAGTGCACTTAAGGTAGTTTCAAATTTTGAATAGCCGCCTGAAAGCTGATATGCGGAAAAATAAATTCCGGTCAGCACCAGGACAAAAAATATGAAGAGATATCCAACCATGGAGGTCAGATAGCTTTTCAGTTCTCTTTTAAAAATCGCTGTCATGACTGATCCCCCTCTTTCTCATCAGAAGCCTTCTCTGGTTCCCCGTTTTTTTCTTCCTGAGTTTTTTCTTCTTCCGATGATCTGTCTTCTACCGGTTTCCACTGTGAGCTTTCCGGTTTTCCGGCGGATTTTTTCTCTCCTTCGGTAAGCTCAAGGAATACATCCTCAAGGGAAACTCTCTTAACCTGCATCTCGTAGATTGGACAGTTCGCTTTTGCCATAGCGTAGAAGACTTTTTCACGGATGTCCACATTTTCCTGAATGGAAAGTTTTGTTTTCCACAATTTTTCATCACTGTCATAGGACATTTCCACTCCGGTTACGCCTTCGATCGTTTCCAGAGCTTTTCGAATCGTGTCTTTCTCGCCTTTTACCTTCATAAGGAGGCTGTTGGAGCCTGCTGCCAGACGTTCCAGATTATCCGGTGTATCGCTGGCTACCAGCTTTCCATGGGAAATGATCAGAACATAATCACACACTGCTCTTACCTCGGAAAGGATATGGGAGCTTAGGATAACCGTGTGCTTCTGCTTCAGGCCTTTGATCAGGTCACGGATCTCGATGATCTGCTTCGGGTCAAGTCCTACTGTCGGCTCATCCAGGATGATCACTTCAGGATATCCTAGGATTGCCTGTGCAAGACCCACTCTCTGGCGATAACCTTTGGAAAGGTTTTTGATCAGACGGTCTTTCATGTCTGTGATCTTTACCATATCCATGACTTCTTTTATCTGCTTGTCTTTTTGGTTTCTTGGGATTTTTTTCAGATCAGCCGCAAATTTCATGTACTCAAGAACAGTCATGTCAAAATAGAGCGGCGGCATTTCCGGCAGATAGCCGATACATTTCTTGGCTGCCTCCGGTTCCTCCAGAATATCATGACCATCGATCATCACTTTTCCTTCTGTGGAAGCAATGTATCCTGTGATCATGTTCATAGTTGTTGATTTTCCTGCACCGTTGGGGCCCAGGAATCCGTAAATTTTCCCCTTTTCGATCTGAAAGGAAAGATGGTCAACTGCAGTATGATCACCATACTTTTTGACCAGATTACTTACTTCGATCACTTTACTCTCCTCCTTTTATTCTCAGGGAAATACTTTTTTTAATTATCGATTTCCCATTTTATAAGATGCCAGAGGCAAAAGGTCCTGAAACTGAAGCCCTTGACTCTGGCGTCTTTTCAATACCAATAGAAAATGCCCCTGGATGAAACAGAGAATGGGGGAAATCCAGGGGCATCTCTATCGGATTATAGTGTAAAAGTAATTTGTGATAAAAGTAGGATAAATTTGTGATAATTTTGTGAAACTCCCGGACAAAAAAATCTCCTGTCGGACAGATTTTGACTTTGTTCGACAGGAGGTAACTTATGCCAGTGGCTCTCTGAGCGGTGTTCCGGCTTTTCTCGGATATTTGCCTGGGGTGTTCTTTACCTTCTCGATAATGACCAGGGAGCGGCCAATCTCAGATCCCGGAAGGTCAAAGTACTGAATATCCCTGATCTTTCCACCAAGGATCTTTACTGCTTTCTCTGCTGCTTCTGCTTCTTCCTTTACAGAACCGGATTTATAGGAGACAAAAAGCCCTCCGACTTTTACATACGGGAGACAGTATTCAGACAGGGTTGCAAGTCCGGATACTGCTCTGGATACGCAGAGATCATATTTTTCTCTGTAGGCTTTGTTTTTTGCATATTCTTCAGCTCTTCCGTGAATGGCGGAAATCCCCTCCAGGCCCAGGAGCGCAAAGGTTTCTTCCAGGAATTTTACTCTTTTATTGAGGGAGTCCAGAAGGCAGGCTTCCACCTCCGGGAAGGCGATCTTCAGGGGAACACCCGGGAATCCGGCGCCGGTTCCGATGTCCATAACGGTTTTTATCTTACCCATATCTACAGCCTTGACGCAGCAGAGGCTGTCCAGGAAATGTTTCACGAGAACCTCGTCAAACTCTGTGATACCGGTGAGGTTCATGACTTTGTTTTTTTCTACAAGATATTCGTAGAATCGGATAAACTGGTTTTTCTGCGTGTCACTGAGTGTGATTCCAAGCTCCTCGCAGCCTTTTTCCAGGATTTCTAAATTGTACATGCAGCTTCCTCTCTTATTTTCTGTGTTTTATTGTTATTCGTTGTATTATCCGTGTTTATGTCCGGATCTGCTTTCCAGATATACAAGAAGCACGGAAATGTCAGCCGGGGATACACCGGAGATACGGGACGCCTGACCGATGGACACCGGTCTGTAGGCTTCCAGCTTCTGGCGTGCCTCAATGCGGAGGCTTCCTACATCTTCGTAATTAATGTCTTCCGGAAGCTTTTTCTGCTCCAGTTTCTTAAACTGCTCTACCTGCTTCATCTGGCGGCGGATGTAGCCATCATATTTGATGTTGATCTCTACCTGCTCACATACATCTTCCGGAAGCTCCGGTCTTTCTTTATCGATGGGTGCAAGCACCTTATAGTTAAGCTCCGGCCGACGGATCAGCTCTGCAATGGTGGTTCCGGATTTCAGAAGGGTACTGTTCAGAGATTCCAGAAGGCTCTGTACCTCTGCAGAACCACCTACAGTTGCATGTTCCACTCTCTCGATCTCTTCCTGGATCCGGCGCTCTTTTTCCTGTAATTTATGGTATGTCTCATCATCAATCAGGCCGACCTCCCAGCCTTTTTTGCGAAGACGAAGATCTGCGTTGTCCTGGCGGAGGAGCAGACGGTACTCAGCACGGCTTGTCATCATTCGGTACGGCTCATGGTTCTCCTTTGTTACCAGATCATCGATGAGAACGCCGATATATGCCTCTGAGCGGTCCAAAATCAGCTGTTCCCGACCTTTTACCTCCATAGCTGCATTAATTCCCGCTATGAGGCCCTGAGCGGCTGCTTCCTCATATCCGGAGCTTCCGTTAAACTGTCCGCCGCTGAAAAGGCCCTTGATCTTTTTGAATTCCAGTGTGGGATAGAGCTGGCGCGGATTGATGCAGTCATACTCAATAGCGTAAGCATTTTTTACGATCCTGGCGTTCTCCAGACCCGGTACGGAATGGTACATCTCGTACTGAACATCCTCCGGCAGGGAGCTGGACATTCCGCCGATGTACATTTCATTTGTGTAAAGACCTTCCGGTTCGATAAATACCTGATGGCGTTTTTTGTCTGCAAAACGAACTACTTTATCCTCAATGGACGGACAGTAACGTGGTCCGGTTCCTTCGATCATTCCGGAATAAAGGGGGGATCTGTCCAGATTTGCACGGATGATCTCGTGTGTTTTTTCGTTTGTATAGGTCAGCCAGCAGGATTTCTGCTCGATCTGTACAGATTCCGGGTCTGTGGAAAAAGAGAACGGTACGACTCTTTCATCTCCGAACTGCTCTTCCATCTTAGAATAATCAATGGTGTTTCCGGCGATTCTGGCCGGAGTTCCTGTTTTGAAGCGGAACATTTCGATCCCCAGCTTTTTCAGGGAATCCGTAAGGTAATTGGCTGCCTGAAGGCCGTTCGGTCCTGTATAGTTGCTGACGTCGCCGTAAATGCAGCGGGCCTTGAGGTAGGTTCCTGTACAGAGGACTACAGCTTTTGCGTGGTAGGTGGCTCCTGAGAAGGTTTTTACACCGGTGATGTGCCCGTCTTCTACCAGAAGCTCGGTCACTTCACCCTGGCGGATGGTTAAGTTCTCTGTATTTTCCAGTGTCTTTCTCATTTCTGTGCTGTAGGCCTGTTTATCGGCCTGTGCACGAAGGGAATGGACTGCAGGGCCTTTGGACTGGTTGAGCATTTTGGACTGGATGAAGGTTTTGTCTATGTTTTTACCCATTTCCCCACCGAGAGCATCCAGCTCACGGACGAGATGCCCTTTGGAGCTGCCGCCTACATTGGGGTTGCAGGGCATAAGGGCGATGCTGTCTACGCTGACTGTGAACATGACTGTGTTGAGCCCTAAGCGGGCGCATGCCAGTGATGCTTCGCAGCCTGCGTGGCCGGCGCCTACTACTATGATGTCGAAAAACTGTTCCAGATTTTTCATGCTTTTTCTCCTTTATTTTTTCTCTTATTCTTTTTCTTTATTTTTCTTTGTGATTTTCTTTTTCTTTGTTTATTGTGTGGTTGGTTTTTGGTTTTATTTTTACTTTCTTGGCAGAGGGCCTGGTTTTTTTGCTTTGGGAAGCTGTGGAAAACCGCAAAGGGGCCGTAAAGCCACGGCCCCTCTGCACACCCCTCGGGCTTTTTTTAGGAGTTCTTGGGTTGTGGTGTGGGGTACGGTGTTGACTTTTGTCTGTATGCTTCGGTATTGGATGTGAAACGTTGTGCCGATTGTTGTGATGGAACTGTAACGAGGTTCTCGACGTGCGGTGCACGTCTGCGGGGTTATTCCTGCTTCCGTCTGCCACATTTCGGCTCAGTGTTGAATTGCCAGTACAGAAGCATACAGGTACAAGTTAGCATCTTTCAGCTTTCCACAATCGCTACACTATATAAAAAAAGGCCCAGGGGTGTGCAGAGGGGCGCGGCCTTGTGCCCCTTTGCGGTTTTCTCACATTCCAATGTGATCTACCTTCTGCGGGCTTCCACAGTCTATGTGCCATACAGCCGGAGTTCCACAATCTATGCGGCATATACGGCTGGGTCTCCGCAATCTATATTATGCAACAATATATCCTACAGAAATATACAAAGTTCCGTTTGATATATTTCGGCTCAGTGTTGAATTGCCGATACAGAAGCATACAGGCATAAGTTAGTTTCTTTCAGCATTCCACAATCGCTGCACTATATAAAAAAGGCCCAGGGGTGTGCAGAGGGGCGCGGCCTTGTGCCCCTTTGCGGTTTTCTCACATTCCAATGTGATCTACCCTCTGCGGGCTTCCGCAGTCCATGTGCCATACAGCCGAAGGCCGCAGCCTATGCGGCATATACGGCCGATGTTCCGCAATCCATGCGGCATATACGGCCGGGATTCCGCAATCTATGCGGCCATTCGGCCGGGGCCTCCGCAGCCCATGCGGTTATTATTTCCCCATACAAAATTTAGAAAATATCTCATTAACAAGGTCTTCCCCAAGTGATTCTCCCAGAATCCGTCCCAGACTTTCGTATGCATCTGTCAGGTCTATGGAATAAAAATCCTCCGGCATTCCGCTTTCTATGCTATTTTCTACCAGAGAAAGACTTTCCTGTGCTTTTAAAAGCTCCTGCCTGTGGCGTTCATTGGTGATGTAGACTTCATCATTGAAGTCAATCTCCCCACTGAAGAACATTTCCCGGATTTTTTCTTCCAGGTCTGTGATCCCGGTTTCTTCTTTTGCGGAGATTGGGATCACCGGCTGGTTTATTCTGCTCTTTAAATCCTCTATATCTATAGCAGATTCAAGATCTGTCTTGCTGTAGAGGACAATTGTCTTTTTCTCTTGCAAAATTTTTATGATTTCTTCGTCGTTTTCATCTAACGGTACGGAGGAATCTACGACATAGAGGATCAGGTCTGCGTCTGCTGCCATTTCTTTGGCTTTGGATACGCCGATTTTCTCTACGATGTCTTCTGTCTGGCGGATTCCGGCTGTGTCAGCGATCTTTAATGTGATTCCATGCAGGTTGATATACTCTTCCAGTACGTCTCTGGTGGTTCCTGCGATATCGGTCACGATGGCTCTGTCCTCTCCCAGAAGCAGGTTCAGCAGAGAAGATTTCCCTGCGTTCGGCTTACCCAGGATCACGGTCCGGATACCTTCCTGTATGATCTTTCCGTCTCCGGCTGTTTTTAACAGGTTCTGTATTTTTTCTTTTTCTTCTGCTACGATCTGTTCTAATTCTTCCGAATATCCTGTCAGATCATAGTGCTCTGGGTCGTCTAATGCCGATTCAATGTACGCTATATGGTACAGTAGTTTTTCCCTGATCTGCTGTACAGTTTTTCGGACTGAACCTTTTAATTGTCCTACAGAATTCTTTAATGAGTACTCATTTTTGGACTGTATCACGTCCATAACGGCCTCCGCCTGTGAAAGATCGATCCTTCCATTGAGGAATGCACGCTTGGTAAATTCTCCCGGCTCGGCAATAATGGCTCCGTTTTTCAACACAGTTTCCAGTACCTTTTTCATGGCTAAAACGCCGCCGTGGCAGTCGATTTCTATGGTATCTTCTCCTGTGTATGTCCGTGGTCCGCGCATGGCCATGACCAGCACTTCGTCTACCATTTCTTCGTTATCATAAATATATCCATAATGGATGGTGTGGCTTGGGACGTTTTTCAGAGATTTTTTTCCACCCTTGGAACGGTATACTCCGGATGCGATCTCAAAAGCCTCCGGGCCACTGATCCTGACGATCCCGATTCCCGATGCGCTCATGGCTGTGGAAATCGCAGCAATCGTTGTCTCTTCCATTTTTCACTCTCCTTTGTCAAACGGATAAAAGCATTCGGATAAAAGCATCCGGTTAAACGCAAAAATGTTACTCCGGAAAAGCTTTTTACACGCAAAAACACGTGTTATTCACGCTTTCACCTAGAATAACATCTTCTGTCAGTTTCCATATTTATAATGCTAGAGCGTGTTTGAAAAAGGCTTTCTGCAAGATGTGCGTCACAATTTGTGGGAGATTTTGTCCGGATGAAGGCGCCGTAGCAGGCTACGGCAACTGAATTCGGGCAAAATATACCGCAAAGTGGGGCGTGCAGATTGCGGGAATGATTTTTCAAATACGCTCTAATCTCTGCATTCCGGATGTCCGCTGCAGAAATATCTTTTGTTATTTGCTCTTCAATGATTATAAAGAATTGTTGCGGAGATTGCAATGATAATTTTTAATTTTCAGTTCCATACAAAAAGCCGTACCCACGGAGCTTACGCTCCGGGATACGGCTTATAGCTTTACCGGTGGATCATCAATTATTACGTTTCAGTTTTACTACTACATGTCTGTAAGGTTCTTCTCCCTCACTGACTGTCTCTACATAGCGGTTGCCCTGCAGAGATGCATGGATGATCCTTCTTTCGTACGGATTCATCGGTTCCAGAACTACCGGTTTTCTGGTTTTCTTTACCTTGAAGGCGATTCCTCTTGCAAGGTTCTCCAGAGTTTCCTTACGACGGCGTCTGTAGTCCTCGGTATCGAGTTTTACACGAATGTAGGTAGACTCGCCTTTGTTTACCACAAGGCTTGTCAGATACTGAAGAGAATCCAGTGTCTGGCCTCTTTTTCCGATGAGGATACCCATGTCCTCACCTTCAAAATCCACATCCAGAGAACCGTCTGCAGTGTTGTATTTCGATGTGATCTCCACTTCTCCAAGATCCATGGAGCCGAATACGTCACGAAGAAATACGACTGCTCTCTCCTCAACCTCTCTGATTTTCTCCGGATCGCTGAGGATCTCTATCGGTCTGCCCTGCTTCGGTGCTCTCTCACGTGTTTCCTTCGGCTGACGCTCCTTTGGAGCTCTTGGCTGTTTCTCACGTGCAGGCTTTGCTTTGCCCTGGAAATCCCTTGCAGGTCTTTCCTTTGGTGCTGCTGCCTTTGCAGGTGCTTCTTCGGATGCCTTCTCCACCTGTACAGCTTCTTTCTTCACCGGCTTCTTCTCCTCTGCAGGAGCTGCTTTCGGTGCAGATTCTTTCTTTACATCCGGAGTAAAAGGCTTTTCTAATTTCTTCTCTTCTTTGATAGCGTCCAGTTTCACGGACTCTACCAGTTCATCGATTTCCTGCATATCAGAAACTGGCTCGATTCTGCGAACTTTGATCACGGCAGGTTTGCTGCCGATTCCGAAGAATCCGGAGCTGCCTTCACTGATAACCTGAATATCAAGCTGGTCACTGGAAGTTCCAAGCTCAAGACACGCTTTTGTGATAGCTTCATTCTTTGTTTTTGCTGAAAACTGAATGTAATCCTCCATTACGAACCCCTCCGTTCCTGATTATTTCTTCTTATTTCTCTCATCAAAGTCTCTTACGAGATTTGCTTTAGCTGTGATGCTGCCCGGTTTTGCACTTCTTGCCTTCTCATAAGCAGTATCAACCTTCTGTGCTCTGTCTGAAGCACCATTGTTTCCGCTGTTGCCCTTATTGATCACAGGTTTATTGATATTCTTGGCGGACTGATGAGCCTGATTGGTGATCTTCTGCGGCGGAAGTCCTTCCTTCGCACGCTTCGCTTCGATCTTCTTCATATTCTCATTAACCAAATCATCAATGTTCATCTTATCAAGATGACGATTGATTGCAAACTGCTGGGCACTTCGAACGACAGCACTGGCGATCCAGTAGATACCAAGACCAACCGGGAATGTGAAACAGAAGAATGCAGACATCAGAGGCATGACCATGTTCATGGTTTTCATGGAGTTTGCCATTGCGCTGGCCTGATCATTTCCGTCTGCCGGCTGTGTTGCAGCCTGTGGCATAAGCTTCAGGTTCAGCATCTGAGTTGCCCATGCAAGAACCGGGATCAGAAGTGCTACGATCGCAAGTAACAGAGAACCATGATTTTTGAAGAATTCCATGATATAGTACAGCGGCTGGTCTGCGATATTCAGGCCACAGAAGCCCTGCATCTTGGAAATATTGCCGGATGCTTTTGTGATCGCATCAGAAAATCCTGAAAACTGATTCATCTGTGCCAGCTCTTTCCACTGGGAAGGAGAAAGTGCATACAGAAAATCAACAATCGAGTTACTTGTAGCATTTCCGGCACTGTCCATAACGAGACGCACTCGTGTCATGGAATGGTCTGTGATAAACTGCTGCAGGATATCTGTGTATCCGTTTACAGCTAGCAGGTTGTCAACTACACCAGTAAAAATGTTCTTTACACTTCCAACGTAAGCAGGAATCCGGTAGATAACCTGATACAGAGCAAACAGAATAGGCATCTGAATGGCTAACTGTACACAGCTACCGGTTGGAGAAACACCATATTTCTGATAAACAGCCTGGGTTTCTTCGTTCATTTTCATCATGGAAGCCTGATCCTTTTTACCCTGATATTTCTTCTGGATCTTCTGGATCTCAGGCTGCATGATCGCGCTTAACTTGGAGAATTTCTGCTGCTTGATCTGCAGCGGTGTCATAAAGGCAAAGATAAGAATACTGAAGATAATGATACAAAGACCAATGTTCTGGATTCCGAACAGGCCGTCAAGCATCTTATATATGCCATCCATGATCCATCCCATCACAGACGCGATCTGTCCGATAATAGGAGTTCCGGTTTTTGTTGCTAAAAACAGTTCCAAATTCATTTCCTCCTAGACTTCTTATTCAATTGTAAAAGTCCGGTAACTATTCATTCGTCCACTAACTGCGGAAGTACTGAACAGTTACAAATTCCGATAACTGCTCTGCCCGGGAAAAGGCTGAACAGTCACAAAATAATTCATGGCACAGGGTCATAGCCTCCGTGGGAAAAAGGATTGCATCGCAATATCCTCCATGCCGCAAGAAGACTGCCCTTAAATGCGCCATATTTTTCGATTGCTTCCAAACCATATTGAGAACATGTGGGAATATAAGGACATTTCGTTCTCTTCATCGGCGATATATATTTTTGATAGAGCCTTATCATCTTAATCAGAAATTTCTTTATCATGTTCATTCCCTGTTATATGATGCTTTCTTGCAAGATGCAGAAAAGCACTCTCGATCTCGTGAAAGCTCTTGCCCTTGGCTGCGGCTCTCGCTACTACTACAATATCAAGGTTACTGTCAAAATCTGTTTCGTTGAGACGATAGCTTTCTCTGATCAATCTGGTGAGTCTGTGGCGAACCACACTGTTCCCTACTTTTTTGCTTACTGATATTCCCAGACGATTCTTCATGTGCTGATTCTTCAGCACGTACATCACCAGAAGCCGATTTGCGTACGATGTTCCGTTCTGATATACAACTTTAAAATCTTGATTTTTCTTTAAGGACTCTGATCTGATCAAACGAATCCTCCTTAATTAAATTCCGCCTGCGCGGATATTTCTCCGGATAGAAGAAAAGACCACATAAATGCGGTCTTGCAGCTTATGCTGATAACTGTTTTCTTCCTTTTAATCTTCTTGCAGCTAATACTTTACGTCCGCCCTTTGTGCTCATGCGAGCTCTGAAGCCGTGAACTTTAGCTCTGGATCTCTTTTTTGGCTGAAATGTCATCTTCATAGGTAAAGCACCTCCTTTATCTATTTTTAATTGTTATGAAATAACTTATCATTCAGAACATCGTTTCAATTATATAAATAAACCTCCTTTTCGTCAAGTAAAAATTGCAAAAAACCCGATAAAATCAAGGGTTCTATAAAATACCCCCACCTTACGGTATTTATTTTTTTCTCTTATGTGGAAAGCGCTTATGGTTTACGTAACATTATCCACATTTTGTGGATAACTTGTGGATAACTTGTGGATTGACCGGAAATCTATCCACTTTTTCGGAGGGTTTGTTCACATCGTTTTCAAAAAACCCTTTATTTGCGGTATTTTTAAGGTGGATTTTTTTATACACATAATTCTTCCACATTTTCCACCAATTCTCGACTTATGGAAACCTCCAGGACTCTTATCCACAATAATCCACCCTAATCCACAGTAATTTCCCCACATTATCCACATTCTTTTCCCCAAAATCTCAAGGATTTTCCATTGCGAAAACCCCATTTTCATTGTAATATATAAAAGGATATCTATCTCCAGTCGCAGACTGGGGTTATTATAATACTCATGGGAGGAAAAAATGGACGCTGTTATTGAAAAATGGGAGGAGATCCTGCAAACTGTCAAATCTGAATATGAGGTGACTGATGTCCCTTTTAATACCTGGCTCAAGCCGCTGAAAGTTTATGAGGTTGACGGAAAGCTGATAACAGTGGTTGTTCCCTCTGAACAGGCAGCGATCGGAGTCAATTACATCAGTAAACGCTACAAAATACCCCTCCAGGTTACTATCTGTGTACTGACAGGCATGGAAGAATGCGAGGTTCGCTTCGTTCTGGAAAAAGATCTCCCCAAAAAAACAGAAAAAAACACTTCTTATGATAAACAGGTTCAGGATACACGTTACGAAGAGGCGCATTTAAATCCAAAATACACCTTCGACACCTTCGTTGTAGGAAGTAATAACAAATTCGCCCAGGCCGCAGCTCTTGCAGTTGCCGAATCACCGGGAGATACCTACAATCCACTGTTTATCTATGGCGGAGCCGGTCTTGGTAAGACGCATCTTATGCATTCCATCGCTCATTTCATTCTGGAACACGACGAAAACAGCCGTGTTTTGTATGTAACCAGTGAGGAATTTACCAACGAGCTGATCGAAACCATCCGAAACGGAAATAACACGGCAATGAGCAAATTCCGTGAAAAATACAGAAATATCGACGTTCTTCTTGTCGATGATATTCAGTTTATTATAGGAAAAGAATCCACACAGGAGGAATTTTTCCATACATTTAACAGTCTTCACAGTGCCAAAAAGCAGATCATCATATCCTCTGATAAACCACCGAAGGATATGGAAATCCTGGAAGAGCGCTTCCGTTCCCGGTTCGAGTGGGGTCTGATCGCAGATATCACGCTGCCTGATTACGAAACCCGAATGGCGATCCTTCATAAAAATGAAGAAATGAACGGCTACAACATCAGTGAAGATGTTATCAAATATATCGCTACCAATATCAAATCCAATATCCGTGAGCTGGAAGGTGCCTTCAACAAGGTCATGGCCGGAGCCAAGCTTGAGAAAAAGGAAGTAACTCTGGAGCTGGCAGAGCAGGCACTGAAGGATATTATTTCTCCGGATGAGAAAAAAGTGATCACACCGGAATACATCATCTCCGTTGTTGCAGAGCATTACGGAGTCACACCTGCGGACTTAAGCGGAAACAAACGAAACTCCAAGATCGTCATGCCCCGCCAGGTTTCCATGTATCTCTGCCGTGAGATCATATCCACACCTTTGAAAAATATCGGAAAAGCGCTCGGAAACCGTGACCATACCACCGTTATGCACGGTATTGAAAAGATCGAAAACGAATTGCAGAACGACGATAACTTAAAAAATACCATTGATATATTGAAAAAGAAGATTAATCCACAAGGTTAGGGAAGTTTTCCACATTACTGGTGTATAACGTGTTGATTGTATGTGGAGAGATGTGTACAACTTTTTTGCCAAAACGCGGCGGTAATTTTATCCCCGGGTTATTCACATGCGAAAATACCACTTTTACACAAAGTTATCCCAACGGAAAACCCCTGAAAACATCAGGCCTGCGGGAGTTTTTCACAAAATCTGGCCCCCTACGGCGGTTACTGCGGATTTTTTCTATAAATATATTTATAAAAACCACAAATTCTTCAGAAAGGGAGTTATACACACTATGAAAATCATCTGCTCCAAATCAAGTCTGTTAAAAAGTGTAAGTATCGCACTCAAAGCAGTTCCATCAAAAACCACAATGCCAATCCTGGAATGTATTCTCATGGATGCAACCACAAACCAGATCAAATTTACCACCAACGATATGGAGCTGGGAATTGAAACCATCGTTGAGGGTACTATTGAAGAAAAAGGTAAAGTTGCTCTTGATGCAAAAATCTTCTATGAAATCATCAGACGACTTCCGGATAATGATGTTACCATTAAGACCGATGATAAATATTCAGCAACCATTACCTGTGAAAAAGCAAAATTCAATATCCCTGGAAAATCAGGAGAAGATTTTGCTTATTTACCGATGATCGAGAAGGATGAACCGCTGACGATCTCTCAGTACACACTGAAAGAAATGATCCGCCAGACTATTTTTTCGATTGCTGTAAATGAAAACAATAAGCTTATGACCGGTGAACTTTTTGAGATCAAAAATAACTGTCTGAAGGTAGTTTCTCTGGACGGACATCGTATCTCTATCCGAAAAATGCCCCTTAAGAAAGATTATTCTGACCGTAAGGTGGTAGTTCCGGGCAAAACTTTAAGCGAGGTCAGCAAGATCCTTTCCGGAGAAGTGGATGATCAGGTCAGCATTTACTTTACAAAAAACCATATTTTATTTGAATTTGATCAGACTATGGTAGTTTCCAGACTGATCGAGGGAGAATATTTCAGAATTGACCAGATGCTTTCCAGTGATTATGAGACAAAACTGAAGATCAACAAAAAAGAGTTCCTGGATTGTATCGACCGTGCCACACTTCTGGTACGTGAGGTTGATAAAAAACCGATCATCATCAACATCACAGACGATGATATGGAGCTGCGCATTGATTCTGCAATGGGTTCCATGAATGAAGAGATCGATATTGAAAAAGAGGGTAAGGATATCATGATCGGCTTCAACCCGAAATTCCTGATCGATGCGCTTCGTGTTATTGATGATGAAACCGTGACGATCTATCTTGTAAATCCGAAGGCCCCGTGCTTTATCCGTGACGATGAGGAGAACTATACTTACCTGATCCTTCCTGTAAACATCAACCAGAATCAGGCCAGATAAAACCTGGGAAATATAAGGAATAAGGGACAAGAGATGTACGCAGCAGCTTCGGGAATGTGAGTGTACGTGTGAGACGCACATGCTTGAAGCTGTGAACAGAATTGAGCTCGGCAGTCAGGATATGTAAGTGTCCGTAGGGCACGTACAGCCTGACGGCAGATATCAGGATTGATATAAACGGATACACTAAAAATGTGTGACCGTTTTTGACCGATTGTGCATGGGAATGCGATCGTGTTCTGAGAATTGTTTCATGCGTAAACTGCTGGAAGGGGGTATTTAAAATACCACCTTCCGGTGAAATTTGTATTTTGGGGGATTTTAAATACCGCCAGGAGATCAGAAAAGCTCGACCTGACAGAGAAAATACCCCGGAGATAAGAGGAGAAAAAATTGGAGATCAGAATTAAAGACGAATTTATCAAGCTTGGTCAGGCGCTGAAACTGGCCGGTGTTGTGGAGGACGGCGTTGAGGCGAAATATGCCATCAATGATGGTCTGGTACTGGTGAACGGTGAGGTGGAGAACCGCCGTGGCCGCAAGATCCATCCTGGAGATACCATTTCCTACGATGGAAAAGATATTTATGTGATCGGGTGAAGGAATGTACATTGAATCCATCAGACTGAATAATTTCAGGAATTATGAGTCGCTGGAGATGAATTTTGATCAGGGCACCAATATTCTCTACGGTGACAATGCCCAGGGAAAGACCAATATCCTGGAGGCGGTTTATCTGGCAGGTACCAGCAAATCCCACAAGGGAAGCAAGGACCGGGAGATGATCCGCTTTGAGAATGAGGAATCCCATATCCGAATGATGGTGAAGAAGGGCGATCTTTCATACAAAATAGACATGCACCTCCGGAAAAACAAAGCAAAGGGAGTTGCCATCAACGGGCTGCCGATCCGCAAGGCAAGGGAGCTGCTGGGGGTGGTGAATCTGGTGTTTTTTTCTCCGGAGGATCTTAATATTATCAAGAATGGACCGGGAGAGAGAAGACGTTTTCTGGATTCGGAGCTTTGTCAGCTGGATGGTGTTTATATCACGGAGCTGGCCGGCTACAATCACATCGTGAACCAGAGAAACCGTCTTCTCAAAGACTGTTATATGAACCCCGGGCTGAAAAGTACCCTAGATGTCTGGGATATGCAGATGGTCGATTACGGAAAGAAGATCATCGGGAAGCGGGAAGCCTTTGTGGAGGAGCTTAACGAGATCGCAAGGGGGCTTCATAAAGGCCTTACTGGCGGGATCGAGGAGCTGGAGATCCTGTACGAGCCAAGTGTGACGGCGGCGGAGTTTGAGGATAAGCTTTCCAGGAACCGGGAGCGGGATCTTCGGATGAAGCTGACCTCCGTGGGACCGCACAGAGATGATTTCTGCGTAAAGGTCAACGGGATCGACATCCGGAGGTATGGTTCCCAGGGGCAGCAGAGGACTGCGGCCCTTTCCCTGAAGCTTTCGGAGATCTATCTGGTGAAGAAAAAGATTCGGGATACACCGGTGCTTCTGCTGGATGATGTTCTTTCGGAGCTGGATAGCAGCAGGCAGACATATCTGCTGGAAAGCATCCACGATATACAGACTCTGATCACCTGTACAGGACTGGATGATTTTGTCAGCCATCAGTTCAAGATCAACAGGGTTTTTCAGGTGGTAAAGGGGCATGTTTATATGCCTAAAGGGTTTTGACAAGCCCGTATGCATATGGTAAACTGATTCTGATTATGGAAAGTTGGTGAATATTTTGGATAAAGAGGAGTTTCGCGTTAAGCTGGGACAGATCAATAAGCTGGTCGAGACCCAGGATTACAAAGGCGCCATGCAGATTGTGGACAGCATTGACTGGCGTCGTGTGAAAAACGTCCGTACCCTTTGTGTAGTGGGCGAGATCTACGCGGCCAACAAGCGCTATGAAGAGAGCAAGGAAATTTTTCTTCTTGCCTACCACAGAGCGCCGATCGGCAAGAACATACTTTACCGTCTGATCGAGGTTTCCCTGAAAATGGGACAGATCAGTGAAGCCACAGAATTCTTTGATGAATACAGAGAAGTGGCAGGTAATGATAACAGCCAGTATATACTGAAATATAAGATCGCCAGAGCGAAGAATGCATCTCTGAATGAACAGATCCGTATTCTTGAGGAATATAAGGAGAAGGAATTTACGGAGCGCTGGTCCTATGAGCTGGCCAAGCTCTATTACAAGGCAGGAGACAAGCAGAAGTGCCTGGATCTCTGCAATGAGATGATCCTTTGGTTCAATGACGGAACTTATGTGATGAAGGCCCTTGACTTGAAACAGCGGATGGGTGTTCTCACTGGCGAAGAGAAAGAGAAATACGAACAGCGTTTTATCCCGAAGCTGATCCCGCCGGAAAAGGCGCAGGAGATCAGGGAGAGCAAGGAAGCATCCGGCGAGTATGAGGAGGCAAAACCGGTCACAGATACCATCCAGGTAGATGATGAGCGGGATCTGAACAGTGCGGAGACATTCCAGGAGAAGCTTTCCAAGGGATTCCGTGATATCTTTGGCGGACATAAGAAATCTGCGGAAGAGGATATGGAGGAAAAAGAAGCTGCGCAGGATGAAGAGCCGGATGAGGTTTCCACAGGCTCTGAGGATGTGACGGAACAGGCGGAAGCGCCGGAGGCTGAGACTGCTGCGGCAGCAGAACCGTCAGAGGAGTTTACAGATTCTGAGGAGATCGAAGCAGCAGAAGGAAGTGAGGAAGCTTCGGATGAGCCTTCTGAAGAGCAGGAAGAGTTTTCCGGACAGGAAGCGGATGAGATCCCGCTGGCATCCGGTGTTGAGAACCTGTCATCCGGAGGTATGAAGCTGCAGGCTCAGGAACAGCAGGATAAAGAGGAAGAAGAGACTTATCAGGAAGCGGAAGAAGCTGAGGCTGAGAAAGCTACAGAGATGTCTTTGTCCCAGAGTGTTGCAGAGATCATGAAGGAGAAGGCTGCAGGAAATGAGGAAAGTGAGGAGAAGCCTGCAGGGGTTCCGCTCAATGAGGAAGGCAAGCCTGATTTTTCCGCAACGATCCGTATGCCGGAGCTGAAGATCCCGAAGTCCATGATCAATGTGGACCCGGAGAATGCAAGCAGTTCCGCAGAGATCCCGGACGCGTCCGGAATTTTCGGAAATATCGAGGATATTGCGGCATCTGTAGGTGACAGGTCCGAGAAGGATAAAGATAAGGACTTCAACCTGGAGGATACTATTCTGGCAGCAGCTACACAGCAGGGAATCGATATCCCGGAGGAAGAGAAATCTCCGGATGTCCAGCAGTCCGACGTAACGGAAGAGCCGGAAGGTATTGAGGATCTGGATATTGCGGCTGATGAATTTGTTCCGGAGGAGCCGGATGCGGCAGATATCGAGGATATCATGGCGCAGATCTCCGCTCAGCAGGAGGAAGAGGTAACGGAGACTTCCGATACCAGACTTCCGGATATCGTATTTGATGAAGATGAGGAGCCGGTTACTGAGGAGGATCTTCAGGCTGCAGAAGCAGAGTTTCTGAATGGTCCGTCAGGAGTACAGAAGCCGGTGGAAGAAGAGGATGTGCTTCCGGAGATTCCTTCACTGGAATCTGAGGAGCAGGTGCAGAAGGCGGCAGCAGAGCCTTCAACGAAGCTTCATCATGAGGAACCGGTGGCTTCAGCGGAAGAGGAAAATCTTCTTGATGAGGAAGAAGAATACAGTGATGACGCCTTTGAATTCCAGGAAGAGGATGAGGATGACTTTATCAGCAGTCTCATCGGTGATGATTCTGATGAAGCCATGGAAGAGGACGATGAGGAAGAGGAGCTCAGCGAGGAAGAGCAGCTTGAGAAATTTATCGCTACGATCCATCCGGAAAAGGATCCTACAAAGATCGTTTCCAGAAAGAAAGAGCTCACAGATGAAGAGAAACAGCTTTTCACCTATTTTGTTACAGTTCCCGGAATGAAGGAACAGCTGCTTGATGTACTCTGCGATGTGCAGATGGGCGCAGCAGACAAGACCTCCCAGACCGGAAATGTGATCGTTATGGGCGGCAGAGAAACAGGTAAGACGAGACTGATCTCAAGTCTGATCCCGGCAATCTGTAAAGAGCTGAATATCGAGGCTTCCAAGGTTGCCTATATATTTGCGGATGATCTCAACGGAAAGGATATTCCGGAGATCGTATCCAAGCTTGCCGGCGGTTTCCTTGTTATCGAGGATGCAAACCAGCTTTCCCAGGAAACAGCAGATGAGCTTGAGGAAGCTATGACCGGAAACACAAAGGGAATGATCGTGATCCTGGAGGATGAAAAGATCGGTATGCGTAAGCTGATCGCAAGATATCCGAAGCTTGCGAAGAAGTTTACATCCATGATCAACATTCCTGTATTTACAAACGATGAACTTGTTAATTTCGCTAAGGTCTATACCATGGAGAATGGATTCCGTATCGACCAGATGGGCATGCTTGCTCTGTATAATCTGATCGGGATCAACCAGAAGGAGGATCAGCCGATGTGCATCGGTACTGTGAAGACCATGCTGGATAAGGCTATGGAGAGAGCTCAGAGCGGATTGTTCAAGCGTTCTAAGAAGCGTGTGGACCGTGATGGCTACACGGTACTTTTTGAAAAGGATTTCAGCTGAAAATAAGAAAAAGCAGAGGTAAAAAATATGGCCAGACCTTATCTTGGTAACCCGAAATATACCATTGAAGTCCTTCAAAAGTATCATTTTGTTTTCCAGAAAAGGTTTGGTCAGAATTTTCTGATCGACGAGCATGTTCTGGAAAAGATCATTGAGTCTTCGGGTATCACGAAGGATGATTTTATACTGGAGATCGGTCCGGGTATCGGAACTATGACCCAGTATCTTGCGGAGGCTGCCAGAGAGGTGGCTGCTGTGGAGATCGACAGTTCGCTGATCCCGATCCTTAAGGATACGTTGAAGGACTGGGATAATGTTTCCGTGATCAATAACGATATCCTGAAAACGGATATCAAAAAGATCGCAGATGAGAAAAACGGCGGTAAGCCTGTGAAGGTGGTTGCGAATCTGCCGTATTACATTACGACTCCGATCATCATGGGGCTTTTTGAGAAGAATGTTCCTGTGGATTCGATCACTGTCATGGTGCAGAAGGAGGTTGCAGACCGTATGCAGGTTGGTCCCGGTACCAAGGATTACGGTGCGCTTTCCCTGGCTGTGCAGTATTATGCGAAGCCGGAGATCGTTGCGAATGTACCGCCGAACTGTTTTATGCCGCGGCCGAAGGTTGGAAGTGCGGTGATCAAGCTGACGCGTTATGAGAAGCCGCCGGTGGATGTGAAGGATGAGGGGCTTATGTTCCGTCTGATCCGTGCATCTTTTAACCAGAGGAGAAAGACACTTGTGAACGGGATCAGAAATTCCGGAGATTTTTCCCTGAGTAAGGAGGAGATCGAGGATGTGTTCAACAGGTGTGATCTTCCGCTGAATATCAGGGGTGAGGCGCTGACACTGGAGCAGTTTGCGATGCTTGCCAACTGTATTTATGATGAGAAAAATTAATATATGATAAACGCAAAAAGAGCCCGGGCAGCTGTTCCGGGTTCTTTTTGCGTTTCCGGACGGGAATGTTGGAGAAGTTTCCTGTCCGGACCTATATATTTGTTATAGAAAGGAGGTTATGTCTGAGGTGTCAGACATAAGTAAGTAATGAAAAATTTACATTTTTTATTTTACTGATGAGATGTTAGGAAAGTTTGTTTAAAATATGAAAATATTGTGAATATATTTTTGGTGATATACATAAAGTCTGAATGGTGTGGGTGGGAATGGGGAAAATTGAGGTTTACAGAGGGGTGGGGGTGTGTGGTATACTGAGGGGCGTCGAAAAGGTAATGATGAGGTAATAAAAAGGCAGTAAAAGATAGTTAAAAATAGTAAAAGGCAATTTTTAATAAGGGCTGGTGCCCGTATGGAGGTTGAATATTATGAGAAGATTGAACAAGGTTACAGCTTTGGTTATTGCGGGTGTTATTTCATGTACATCTCCGATGATGGTTATGGCGTCTGATTCCGGTTCTGTTATGAGTCAGGCGGAGGAGATCCTGAAGGATAATGAGGTTGGGTCTCTTGCTTCTGATCCGGATAAGGTTGGGGATATCATTGTTTATGTGAAGGGGCTTTTTGATTCTAACCAGATCACGGATGATGAGATTTCTCAGGGGATCGATGAGGCTGCAGATCATTTTGGGGTGAGTCTTAATGAGGATGATAAGAGTTCGCTGGTTAATATTATCAGTAAGTTCCGTGGGATCGAGATGAGTGATGATCAGATCAAGGGGTATGTGAGTGATGCTTATAGTACTTTGAAGGATATGGGTGTTACGAAGTCTGATGTGAAGAATATTTTTGAGAAGGCGATTGAGTTTATTAAGGGGATGCTTTCACGGCGGTGATGGTTTGTGATGGCTGGTGTTTTTGATGATGTTTTAGATGGAGTTTGAGTTAGAGGGTGAGGGTTGTGGCTCTTTTGTTGGGGTTGTTGTTGGTTTGTTTGGTTGAGATGTACAATATGTACAATGTTTAGGGTTTTGGTTTTGTTTGTGAATGTGGTGTTTTTATAAATTGGGGGAGGGCGTTTTGGAAAAAATTGTGCAAATGCGCTAATTGTTTACGAGATGTTCATTGTTTGTTCATATTTGTCTGGTAGTATAGGGATAGTTCGAAAGAACGTTACGAAAGACGCTGTAATGGTGTGTATCTGTATCATTACACATACAATTTTTTTCATAATAATCGCCCCGGTAAGCCACTACCGGGGCACTCCTCGTTTTTGGGCCTTTTTTGGGCTCTTTTTTTGTGGGTGCGGGGGGATGGAGGGAGGGACGGACGGACTGCCGGAGGGGCGGCTGCATGGTCGTGCCTGGTGCGGTCGTTTCGCCGGGTCATACTAAGCGTCTGAGTCTTCTGCCGTGCAGGGCGCCCCATAACTCGCCATGTACGCTGATGCGTACCTGGCTCAGACAGATGGGGCTTACTCTGCGGCTTGTGGCCGCAGAGTACCTTCCCGTCAGAAGCCTCAGGCGCTAAGTATGACCAGCGGCTTACTCCGACGCACCGGGTCCCGACCATGCAGCCGCCCCTCCGGCAGTCCGTCCTGTGCGTTGGAGAGAAACAAAGAAAGCATCTTGGAGAGAAATAAAGAAAGCATCAAGGTTGTGATAAATGGGCTGATCTAAGTCCGTCCTGTGCGTTGGAGAGAAATAAAGAAAGCATCAAGGTTGTGATAAATGGGCTAATCTGAGTCTGTTCTGTGCGTTGGAGAGAAATAAAGGGGGTAAGAAATTTCCAGTGCAAAAAATATAGCGCGGGTGGGGTGTGCATGCTATAATGATTAGGATTATAGTGCTGTCGTCTGGTTTGGGGCGGCGGTGGTTGGTTTTTTGTTTGAATGGGAGGTCTGGATATGGCGGAGTCTATGAAGGATTTTGAGAGGGAGCTGGAGGCTTCTTTTAAGAGGATCGATGAGGGTGATATTATCTCAGGGATTGTTGTGAGTGTGGATGAGTCGGGGGTTGTTCTTGACCTTAAGTTTTATGCTGAGGGTTTTATTCCGGTGGAGGAGTTTTCCCGGGTGCCGGGGTTTAATATTAAAGAGGCTGTTCAGCCGGGGGATGAGGTTCAGGCGATGGTTCTTCGCAGGGATGATGGTCAGGGGAATATTCTTCTTTCTAGAGCGGATGCTGCGGATGTGCTTGCCTGGGACAGGCTGAAGGAGCTTCAGGATTCGGGTGAGGTGCTGGATGTTGTTGTGAAGGGGATCGTTAACGGGGGTGCCATTGCTTATGTTGAGGGTGTCCGTGGTTTTATTCCGGCATCCAGGCTTGCTTTGGAGTTTGTTGAGGATACTGAGGTGTTTCTGAATAAGCCGATCCAGGTGCGGGTGATCGAGGTTGATAAGGCGAAGAAGAGGCTGGTGCTTTCGGCGAGGGAGATTCTTCGTGAGAGGGCTGAGGTGGAGAAACGGAATAAGATTTCCAATATCCAGGTTGGCTTTGTGACTGAGGGTACGGTTGAGAGTTTGCAGCCGTATGGTGCTTTTGTGGAGCTTGGGAACGGGGTTTCCGGGCTGGTGCATATTTCTCAGATCTGTGAGAAGAGGATCCGGAAGCCTTCTGAGGTTTTGAGTGTTGGGGATAAGGTTAAGGTGAAGGTTATCGCGATCAAGGATGGTAAGCTGAGCCTGAGTATTAAAGAGGCATCGGATCTGATGGCTAAGGAGGTTGAGGAGGAGTCTTTTGAGCTTCCGGAGTCGGGGGAAGAGGCTACTACTTCCCTGGGTGCTTTGTTTGCAAATATTAAATTATGATTATTTTGGATGAAAAAGGATGGATGTGTATGAAAAAACCGGAGAGAATATTTGTAATCGGACATAAGAATCCGGATACGGATTCCATCTGTTCGGCTATTGCTTATGCGGATATTAAGAACAGAACTACGCAGAATAAAAAATATATCCCGAAGAGAGCGGGGCAGATCAATGAGGAGACCAGGTATGTGCTGAACCGTTTTGGCGTACAGCCGCCGGCTTATCTGGGAAATATCGGTACGCAGGTCAAGGATATGGATATCCGGACCAGTCCGCAGGCGGATAAGAATATGTCGCTGAAGAATACCTGGGATCTGATGCAGGAGAACGGGATCGTTTCTCTTCCAATCCGGGATAAGGATGGGTGTCTGGAGGGGCTTGTGACGATTGGTGATATCGCAAAGACCTATATGGATACTACAGACAGTTATCTTCTTTCCAATGCGAGGACGCAGTATCAGAGAATTGCCGAGACTGTTGGCGGTGAAGTGGTGGAAGGTAACGGACACGGATATTTTGTGAAGGGGCGTGTGCTTGTCGGTACTGCCAACCCGAAGATGCTGGAGGGCTACGTTGAGGAGGATGATATGATCATCATGGGTGACCGTGAGGAGGATCATCTTCAGGCGATCAGCCAGAATGTCAGCTGTATCATCGTGGGGCTGAATATCGTGGTTTCCGAGAAGGTTATAAAGCTTGCTCATGAGAAGAATATCGTGATCATCCGGTCTCCGTATGATACGTTTAATATTGCGCGTCTGATCAATCAGAGTATTCCGGTCAGTTTTGTTATGAAGCGGGATAACATGGTTACGTTTAATACCGAGGATTTTACGGATGATATCCAGGATGTTATGATCAAAAACCGTCACAGGGCGTTTCCGGTGATCAATCCTCATGGTAAGTGTATCGGTACGATCTCCAGACGTAATTTTCTGGATATGCATAAAAAGAAAGTGGTTCTTGTGGATCATAATGAGGTGGATCAGGCTGTTGATAATATCGAGAAGGCGGAGATCCTTGAGATCATCGATCATCATAAGCTGGGTACCTTGCAGACCATGACGCCGGTTGCTTTTCGTAATGAGCCGGTGGGATGTACGGGTACGATCCTTTATGAGATCTACGGAGAGCAGAGACTGGAGATCCCGGAAAAGATCGCGGGGCTTCTCTGTGCGGCTATTATTTCGGATACATTGATGTTCCGTTCACCGACCTGTACGCAGACGGATAAGATCGCTGCCAGTGCTCTTGCGCTGATCGCGGGGATCAAGATCGAGGAGTTTGCCCGAGAGATGTTTTCTGCGGGAAGTAATCTGAAGGATAAGTCTCCGGAGGAGATTTTTTATCAGGATTACAAGAAGTTTATCGGTGAGGGTAATGTTTCCTTTGGTGTGGGTCAGATCAGTTCCATGGACAGCGAGGAGCTTAAGGAGATCAAGGAGAAGCTGATGCCGTTTATGGTGAGTGAGTGTGGCCGTCATGATATCACGAGAGTTTATTTTATGCTGACGAATATCCTGGAGGAGTCTACAGAGCTTCTGTTTTACGGGGAGGGCAGCCAGCAGATGGCGGAGATCGCTTTTGAGCGGAAACCGGATGGAGATACCTTCAGTCTGCCGGGTGTGGTTTCCAGAAAGAAGCAGCTGATCCCGGCTATGATGGAGGCTGCTCAGCTGATGAACAGCGATTATGCATAAGAGGTGACGGAAAATGGCGAAACAGTTATGGAAGCCGGGGAACATGATCTATCCGCTGCCGGCTGTAATGGTGAGTGTTACCGATGGTGAGGGGCATGATAATATCATAACGGTTGCGTGGACGGGTACGGTGTGTACCAATCCGGCGATGGCTTATATTTCTGTCCGACCTTCCCGTTATTCCTATGATATGATCCGGAAAACGGGTGAATTTGTGATCAATCTGACAACGGAGAAGCTGGCGTTTGCAACGGATTTCTGCGGGGTCCGTTCGGGACGTGATGTGGACAAGTTCCGGAAGCTGAACCTTACGAAAGAGAAAGCGCAGTTTGTTTCTGCACCGATGATCGGGGAGGCTCCGGTTTCGATCGAGTGCAGGGTGCGTGAGGTGAAGGAGCTAGGGTCTCATGATATGTTTCTTGCTGATGTGCTTGCGGTCCATGCGGATGAAGCTTATATGGATAAAAACAACAGGTTTCGTCTCAATGATGCGGGTCTTTTGGTTTATTCCCATGGGGAGTATCTGGCGGGTGGCCGGAAGGTGGGAACCTTCGGCTACAGCGTAAAGAAGAAGCAGCAGAAGAAGCAGATGCAGAAGAAGTTGGATAAGAAATCAGACAGGGAATCAGACAGCGAAGCAGAGATGGCAGAGATGGCTGGGAAGTTGAAGACGTCAGGAAAGCCAGGGATGTCAGGAAAGTTGAAGATGTCAGGAAAGCCAAGGATGTCAGGGAAGTTGAAGATGTCAGGAAAGCCGGGGATGTCAGGGAAGTTGAAGATGTCAGGAAAGCCAGGGATGTCAGGGAAATTAAAGACGTCGGGGAAGGCAGGGAGAGAGAAACGGTAGGTTCTGCGGAGCCGTAACGTTTGTTGAGGTTTGGCAGCTGTTATGCTAAAATGAAAGGATACAGTATGAATAATATTACACTGATAGGAATGCCTGGTGCGGGGAAGAGCAGCATCGGTGTCGTACTTGCGAAGGTACTTGGGTACCAGTTTATTGACTCAGATCTTCTGATCCAGAAGGCGGAGAAGAGGACTTTGAGTAAGATTATTGCAGATGAGGGTACGGAGGGCTTCAAGGCGATCGAGAATCGTGTGAATGCTTCGATCCAGGTGGAGAATACGGTGATCGCTACCGGTGGAAGTGTGGTTTACTGCGATGAGGCTATGCAGCATCTGAAGTCTGAGGGTGTTGTGGTGTATCTTAAGATCTCGCTGGAGCTTCTTTCCAGGCGTCTTGGTAATCTTAAGGGGCGTGGTGTTGTGCTCAAGGAGGGGCAGACGCTGGCGAGTCTTTATGATGAGCGTGTTCCTTTGTATGAGAAATATGCGGACATTGTGGTGGATGAAGAGGATAAGGATCTGGAGGGGAGTCTCCAGGTTGTGCTTGAGGCACTGAAGAACAGGGGAGATAAGGCGTAACTGTTGGCTTGTGGAAACGGTTTGCTGGAGTGTTTCGGGTCATGGGTTGTGACAGGTTTTCGTCATAAATTGTTTACAAATCTGAAATATGTGTTATAATATACAACTGACCTAAAAAACGGTATTGCGGAACGTTTGTTCCTGCAGTAAATTCAGAGAAAGTTTCTGCTCATAGAGGAGTAAATAATAGAGGTGTGTTATGGAACAGTATGTGATTAAAGGCGGCAATCCTCTGGTTGGAGAAGTGGATATTGCGGGTGCGAAGAATGCGGCGCTTGCGATATTGTCAGCAGCCATTATGACTGATGAAACTATATTGATCGAGAATCTGCCAGATGTTAGGGACATCAATGTTCTGCTTGAGGCGATCTCCGAGATCGGGGCTCAGGTTGAGCGTATTGATAAGTCTACTGTAAAGATCAACGGTTCTACTATCGGCAATCTCAGCGTGGATTATGAGTTTATCAAGAAGATCCGTGCTTCTTATTATCTTCTGGGTGCTTTGCTTGGTAAGTATAAGCATGCGGAGGTTCCGCTTCCGGGTGGATGTAATATCGGCAGCAGGCCGATCGACCAGCATCTGAAGGGTTTCCGTGCTCTTGGTGCGGATGTTGATATCTGTCATGGTGCTATTGTTGCCAAGGCGGAGAATCTGCATGGCAGCCATATTTTCCTGGATGTGGTTTCTGTTGGTGCTACTATTAATATTATGATGGCTGCTTCTATGGCGACTGGTCGTACGATCATTGAGAATGCTGCGAGGGAGCCGCATGTTGTTGATGTGGCGAATTTCCTGAACAGTATGGGGGCGAATATCAAGGGTGCCGGTACGGATGTGATCCGTATCCGTGGTGTTGAGACGCTTCATCGTACGGAGTATTCGATCATTCCGGACCAGATCGAGGCTGGTACGTTTATGTTTGCTGCTGCGGCTACTCGTGGTGATGTTACTGTTCGTAATGTTATTCCTAAGCATCTTGAGGCTACTACGGCTAAGCTTGAGGAGATCGGGTGTGAGGTTGAGGAGTTTGATGATGCGGTTCGTGTCCGTGCGCCGCATGTGCTTCATCGTACGCATGTGAAGACGTTGCCTTATCCTGGTTATCCTACGGATATGCAGCCGCAGATCGCGGTTACTTTGGCTTTGGCTGAGGGTACGAGTATTGTTACTGAGAGTATTTTTGAGAACCGGTTTAAGTATGCGGATGAGCTTTCCCGGATGGGTGCCAATATTAAGGTGGAGGGGAACTCTGCTATTATTGATGGTGTGAGGAAGCTTACGGGGGCGCGTGTGAGTGCGCCGGATCTTCGTGCGGGGGCTGCGCTTGTTATTGCGGGGCTGGCTGCTGAGGGTGTTACGGTTGTTGATGATATTGTTTATATCCAGCGTGGGTATGAGAATTTTGAGGAGAAGCTCAGGAGTCTTGGGGCTGAGATTGAGAGGGTTTCCAGTGAGAAGGAGATTCAGAAGTTTCGGCTGCGCGTTGGGTGATGACTGATAACGATTGATGATAATTGGATATTTGAGTTTTGGGAGAGTTCCTGGGTGTTTGGACCTGGGGGCTCTTTTTTTGTGTGGGGGAGGGATGGGGGAGGGACGAACGGACAGTCTGCCAGCGGGGCGGCTGCATGGTCGTGCCTGGTGCGGTCGTTTCGCCGGGTCATACTAGGCGTCTGAGTCTTCTGCCGTGCAGGGCGCCCCATAACTCGCCATGTACGCTGATGCGTACCTGGCTCAGACAGATGGGGCTTACTCTGCGGCTTGTGGCCGCAGAGTACCTTCCCGTCAGAAGCCCCAGGCGCCAAGTATGACCAGCGGCTTACTCCGACGCACCGGGTCCCGACCATGCAGCCGTCCCGCTGGCAGTCTGTCCGTTCTGGTTTTTGGGAGTGTGAGGTGTGGTGGTCTGACGGGAGGGTGGTGGGCCATCAGCGCTGCGCTGGATGGCTGCAGGGGCTGAGTTTCCTTGTGGTGTGCTGGGAGGGTGTGGGCTATCAGCGCTGCGTTGGATGGTTGCAGGGGCTGAGTTTCCTTGTGGTGTCCCGGGAGGGTGTGGGCATCGGCGCTGTGGTGGATGCAGTGGAATGAGGTTTTGGCGGTTTTTGTCGAAGGGTTTTTGTTGACTTTTGATGGTGGGGTGGTTATACTGAAGGTACATATCTGGGAACATTCTGGGCCGTTCGACTATCTGATCCCCATATGGTTGGTTGTATAAATATGGCGGGGAGGAGCCGGTTGGTTGTGTGAGGTTTTTTCTTTTGCCATCATAGTGAAAGGAGGAGGCTTATGCAGAGGAAGCGGCTTGAGGATATGAATCTTCTGGATGATTTTTTGTTTAATGCGGTGATGACGTTTCCTGGTATTGGTGAGAGGTTTTGCAGGTTGCTGCTGCAGGTGGTGCTGGGGCGTGAGATCGGGAGGCTTCGGGTTGTTGCGCAGAGGGTTTTTGGTGGCCGGGATGAGGAGTTTCGCGGGGCGCGGCTTGATGTTCTGGCTGAGGAGGATCTGATGGATGTTTTGGCGGATCCTGCTGTTTTTGATATTGAGCCGGATAATAATGGTGATGTTGTGAGTCTGAAGGATCTGCCGAAGCGGGTGCGGTTTTACCATGCAATCATCGACAGCCGGTGTTTGAAGAAGGGTGAGGGTTTCGGGAAGCTTAAGAGGGTTTTTGTGATCTTTGTCTGTTCGTATGATCCGTTTGATCGGGGTAGGATGGTGTATACGATCCGGAATATGTGTGAGGAGGTTCCGGAGATGGAGTATGATGATGGGCTGAGGACGGTTTTTCTGAATACGAAGGGGGATGGCGCGGGTGTGCCTGAGGAGCTGGTGGCGTTGCTTCGGTTTATGGAGGATACCCGGGAGGTGAATGCGGTAAATGATGTTTTGAGGGAGTTGCTGGAGATGGTCAGGGTTGTTAAAGAAGATGGAAAGGTTACGGTGGCGTATATGAAGAGTTTTGAGATTGAACAGATGTGGATTAATAAGGGAATCGAACAGGGGATCAGTCAAGGAATTGAACAGGGGCGTAGTGAAGAGAGGGCGAATACGTTGAGGGAGAAAGCGCGTGCGGATCGGCTGGAGAGAGAGCTGAGGAAGCTGCGGAGGGGTAGAAGAGATGTTTGAGGCGGAAAGGTTACGGTGGCGTATATGAAGAGTTTTGAGATTGAGCAGATGTGGATTAATAAGGGGATCGAACAGGGAATCAGTCAAGGAATCACGCAAGGGATTAAGTGAATACGTTGAGGGAGAAGGTTATTAACAGTTAACTGATACAGGAGGAAGTAGATGGTAAAAGCCATAAAAGCAATGTTGATACCAAACAATGTACAGAAAACTAAGATGTTTCAGTACGCAGGTGCTTCAAGATTTGCTTATAACTGGGCTTTGGCAAGGGAAATAGAAAACTATGAAAAAGGCGGAAAATTCATTTCAGATGCAGAACTCAGAAAAGAATTTACAAAGCTTAGACATTCTGATGAATACGCATGGTTATTGAGTATTTCAAATAATGTAACCAAACAGGCGATCAAAGATGCCTGCACTGCTTATAAGAACTTTTTCAAAGGTTTGCAGAAATTCCCAAGATTCAAGTCAAAAAAGAGATCAATGCCGAAGTTCTATCAGGATAATATTAAGATACAATTCAGCAATACTCATGTTAAGTTTGAAGGATTTTCTTCGAGCAGGAAAAGAAATAAACAAAAACTAAATTGGGTAAGACTTGCAGAGCATGGTCGTATTCCTACAGATGCTAAATACATGAATCCGAGAATATCTTTTGATGGGTTGAACTGGTGGATCAGCGTATGTGTGGAATTTCCTGATTGCATAGAAAAACTTAATGATGATGGAATTGGTATAGATCTAGGAATCAAAGATCTGGCTATTTGCTCTGATGGAGCTAAGTATAAGAACATCAATAAAAGTCAGAAAGTAAAGAAACTAGAAAAACAGAAACGCAGATTACAGCGTAGTATCT
>OLNG01000286.1_pt1 | contig 49003 bp, 42 predicted proteins | sample 1643091 | NCBI WGS metagenome assembly OLNG01 (sample SAMEA3136661, study PRJEB25190) | human gut metagenome | biome: human gut; feature: human-associated habitat; material: faeces | place: Austria | collected 2013 | reverse complement strand
TAAACGCTGAAGGCATCTAAGCGTGAAGCCCCCCTCAAGATGAGATATCCCATTCGAAAGAAGTAAGACCCCTTGAAGACGACGAGGTAGATAGGACAGAGGTGGAAGTGCAGTAATGTATGGAGCTGACTGTTACTAATCGGTCGAGGGCTTGACCTAATAGCTTAGGAAGTTAAGCGGACTAAGCTGAACGGCAGTTGGAAGGTTTCGTTTTATATATGTAGTTTTGAAGGTATATATCATTTCATATAGGGGATTAGTTCAATGGTAGAGCACCGGTCTCCAAAACCGTCGATGGGGGTTCGAATCCCTCATCCCCTGTTTTAAAACTCCAGTATTTGCTGGAGTTTTTTCTTTCTCAATTATTATGTTTATGAATAAATTAAATATTGTAAGATAATAACGTGGAGGACTTGGAAATAACAGGTTCTCTTTTTTATTTCAAAGAATTTATAGCATAATAAATAAGAGAAGAAAGGAATTCTATGGAAAAATTATTAATAGATGTAAGTGAACATAACGGAAAGATTGATTGGGAAACAGTTAAAAATTATATAGACGGGGCAATTATTCGCTGTGGATATGGAATGGATGAAACCAATCAGGATGATAAGCAATGGAAACGGAATGTGGCAGAATGTGAGCGATTGGGAATTCCCTTTGGCGTATACCTTTATTCTTATGCGACAAGCAAAGAAAAGGCAAAGAGTGAGGCTCAGCATGTATTAAGATTGATAAATGGGCATACGCTTTCTTACCCTGTTTATTTCGATATGGAAGAACCGGGGACAGAAAATGTATCTGTTGAGAATGCGAAGATTTTTGGGGATATTATTGAAAAAGCGGGATATTGGTGCGGTATTTATTGCAGCAAAGACTGGTATAAGACTATTGAAAAAGCGGGATATTGGTGCGGTATTTATTGCAGCAAAGACTGGTATAAGACGGTTGTAAAGGGGCAACTCAAGCGATTTACTCTTTGGATAGCAGAATACGGAAACAACAATGGGCAAATGCAGGACAATTACAAGCCTAATCTGGGAGAAGATATTTGGCAGTATTCTTCTGTGGGAAAGATGCAGGGGATTTCAGAGACTGTGGACTTAAATGTCTGTTATAGAAATTTTCCGTTGGAAATAAACAGAATGAAGGAGCAATGGATAAAAGATGAAAAAGGATGGTGGTATCGCCATGGTGACGGAACGTATACTAAAAATAATTGGGAATATATAAACAAAAAATGGTATTATTTCGACAAGAATGGATATATGGTTACAGGTTGGAAAAAGGTAGAAGAATACTGGTATTATATGGATATTTCCGGCGCTATGCAGACAGGATGGATATATGTAGGAGAAAATTGGTTTTATTTGAATGGTTCAGGACAGATGTATGAGAATACATGGTATAAAGAAGAAGAGTAGTGGTATTATTTGAAAGCAGGTGGCTATATGGCACGTAATGAATTGCTGAAAATCGGAAATGAAAAATTTGCTTTTTTGGATAGTGGGCGTATGGTAAGAACAAATGCCAGAGGTGCGCTAGTTTAAAGTAAAAAGACAGTCACAGGGAACGGTTTGAAATATATTTCCTGTGACTGCTTTTTCATGGAAATGAAATTCTTATACAACTTTTACAAATTTATAATAAAAATATTTTGCCTTGGGCTGTTTCCGGAGAAAAGCTTTTCGAGATTTACGGTAGGCGAAACGCAGTGTGCGAATTTCCTGTTTTGCAGGCTTTTTATTTCCAAAATAGATTTCTTCTGCCTCATTGCATAATTTTTCAAAGAAATTTTGTTTTTCATCAGGAAGCTGTTTTATAAACTTTTGTTTCCAGTCATAAGCTGCTAAATCTTTTTCAGGAATTTTAAATTCTGTTTGCCATAGCTTTAAAAGATTTTGATAAAGCAGAAAATAACCTTTTGTGCGATTATGGACAAAGTATCCTATTCTTTTTCTGTATAACATTTGGTAGCGTAAAATAAATAGCAGTAGGATAATACAAAGTCCCGGTAAAAATTTGAAAATAAACAAATAATTATTTTTTTCAGGTTTCGTTGGTTTTTGTGTTTTGGTTTCAGAAGTTCTTTCGGTAGTTTTTACAGTTTCTGAATTTGTATTTTTTTCCTGGGAGTTAGGTTTTACAGTTTCCGAATTTTCCGAAGACGGTGGAACTTCTGTATTCGGAATGTTGTTTTCCGGCGTAGTTGCAGAAACATTTGTGTTTTCATTAACAGAGCTGGGAGGGGTGACCTCCACCGGAACCCATATACCATTTCCAATATAAATTTCTGTCCACGCATGGGCAGAAGTATCTTTCACACTACAAGTAAAGGTTGTACTATTCTTCTTGGTAAAGTCTCCAGGTTGTACTACATAACCGGTGACATATCTGGCCGGAATTCCATACATCCGAAATAATAAAGTACCTGCGGTAGCAAAATGTACGCAAAATCCTCGGTGCTGTTCATACAAAAATTCGTATAAAAAGTTGCTGTCTGAAGATACCGGTGCAAGAGAAAGGCTGTATGATGCCTTAGACTTTAGAAAATTTTGTATTTCTTTTGCTGCCTCTTGGATAGTATCAAAATCAGGATTATCAGTTATATCCATATAAATCGGAAGTCCTGAAAGGTCTGTTTTTAATTGGGAGAAAATTTCTGAATTATCGTTTAAATATTTTTGTCGTACATAATTCCCATAATTTTTATTCAAAGATTGGTATTTCTTTGGTACACCACTTTCGGAAGTAAAAAGCGAGGATGCTGATGTAAGAGAAAGCGGATAATAGGACAACTTATGAGGCATAGAAAATTTACTTTCTATTGCATAGGTATCATCAAAAACAGTATTTTTTGATAACTTCACACCGTAAGGAAAATAGGTAAATTTCTGTGTGAATTTAGGTACCACAGAAAGGTCTGTAATTTTATCAGGTGCGTTTTCTTTTCCCATTGTGTAAGGCAGAGAAAAGAAATTTTGGAGTTCATCATCTGAAAGTCGGTTCTTTTTATAAAAGCTCTCCCATGAGTCTGAAGCTGGTGCTCTCCATACAGCATCATCATAATTCTGTCCGACAAATCCTCGCAAATACAAGGGAGAAGAAGGCTTGTCCTTACAGGTAATTTCAAACATAGTCTGTTTACTGTATACAGGTGCTCGGTTACTTAAAGCCAGCTGTTTATTAGAACTCTCCTGTTCAAAAGAAAAAAACGGTTTTGAACAGGAACTTTTTGTATTTTGAGATTGTGGTAAAAAAGTTTTACTAAAATTGTCAGTGAACTCGTTGACTGTCTTGTGAACCGCATGGTTGTATTTAAAAACTTCAGGAGCAAAGTGCGGAACAAGAAATCGGATACACATAAAATAAAGTCCCAAGGCAAGAACAAGAGCTATGGGTTTTGTCGAGAACCAGAAAAGGCAGGCACCGATTATACATCCTATGGATAAATAGGATGGGGAAACACCCAAGAAAAAATTCAAAAAAACAGGAAGGCTTAATAATACAAAAAACAGAAAAGATTTTTTATATTGTAGCAACAGCGAAAGCAGGAGTAAAAAAAGATAAGTGACTGCAAGAAAAAGAAAATTCAAATCTATTTTTTTTACTGCTGTTGCAGAGGCATTTAAATATTCCTCCTGAAAAAGTATCTGAAGCCTGTGCAAAAAGGAATTTCCCTGTGTAAAAAAGCGTTTTCTGTATAAATAAAGAGTAAAGACATAAGGAAGTACAGTAACAAGAAAACGGACAGGAAGTTTTTTGATTTTTTGTAAAATCGTTAAAAAGAAGGAAAATAATCCAAGTATTAGTACAATTTTGTAATCCAAAACAGCAGAAGAAATCATGAGTAAAAGACTGGAATAAAGACCCAAAGCAAAAGCAAAAAGGGTAAAAAAGGAATAAAAAGAAGAAGGTGCACCGACCGCGTGTTTTTCTTTTGGTATCATTATGGAAATAGAAGGCTTATCTTTCTTTTTCATGAGCATCTCCTTTATAAAATAAGTGTGTTGTTTTTCAAAGCTTCTGAAGTGTTGCCGGAACAATCCAAAAGAAGCTGTTGATTTTGATAAATCTGTAAATCTGTATTTAAAAGAAACGCTGTAAAATAAGTATCACAAGGATAGGTGTGGGAATACAGAGAATACAGGTTTTCTTTTGAAGCTGTAAGGGTTTCATACAGTAATTGATGCAAAAAAGAAAGGTAATCTTCCTCATTTTGAATAGGGATACGAAGAAGGGCATGTTCTTTTTCGTTGTACCATACAACAAAATGATTGCAGCCATAATACAGGAAAGAGTAAGAAAGAGAGGCCGCATATTGCAAAAAAGTACTGTATTGCGAAGGAGAGGCCTTTTTATCGGACTTTCCTTTCTCTAAGAAAAGAAGTACAGGGAAGCCTTTTGGTCTGCCTGTTTCTTTTACTAATAACTGGTCTGTACGTGCACTGAGTTTCCAGTGAATTTGTCTTAGCTTGTCGCCCGGAAGAAATTCCCGTATATCGCTTGTGTGGTAAGAGCCTGTACCGGAAATAATTTCCTCAAATCCATCACATTCTGCTGAAAAAAATCGTATTCCTTCGCTTAGCTGTATAGGAATTACAAAAGGAGAAGGATAAAAAAGAATATCAGCCTTTGCTTTACATGCCACGGGCAAGCTCAGCAGATGTGTAAAACTGTATATTCGGACCTTATTCGCCTGTAAATGAAATTTTCCATAGTAATCATTGGAAATAGTGCCTGATAAAACACTGGTTTTTTTCGCATTTAGGGAAAAATAGTAGTCAGGCAGGGAAATCTTATTTTGAAAAGCATCTGTAAAATGCCATTTCAGCCGAAGATAAGGCATGGGAAAAATTCCGGTATTTTGTGCCTGTAAATGAAATTCTAAAAGCTTGTTTGCTTCGTTGTCGTTAATAATAATGTCAGGCAATTCTATTTTTAAATGTCTGCGGCTATACAGTAAAATCATAAGCTCCAGTATCCAGTCTATAAAAAGAAAGAGAAACAGAGCACAGGCAGCTGTACTTTGATATAAAATTGCAAGATAAAGACATAGAAGAAGCAGTAAAAAAGTTATGAGATTAAAAACCATAAAACATCCTTTCTTGTAGATTTTAATGTCTGCTTCGCACAGACGGAGAAGGAGTGGCAGCTAAAATTTCCTTTAAAATAGAGTAGGCAGACACTTTGCTTATGCGGGCTTTTGAGCTGATAAGAATACGGTGTGTACAAACATCACAGAAAACGCTGTGCACATCCTCCGGACGTACATAATGAAATCCATGTAAAAAGGCTCTTGCCTGAGCCATTCGTGTCAGAGCCAGAGTACCTCTTGGGCTTACACCCAGTTCAATTAAGTGATGATTTCGTGTGGCATGAATAAGAGCCACGATATATTCATAGATAATATCGTGAATAAAAATATTTTGACATTCTTTTTGTAACTGTATCAGTTGTCTGGCATTTAAAACAGGCTGTACGGCCTCAATGGTATTTTCTGCCAATCTGCCTTTTAAAATAGAAATTTCTTCGTTTTGTTCCGGATAACCGATTTGCAGACAAATGCTGAAGCGGTCCATCTGAGATTGGGGAAGAAGCTGAGTTCCGGCAGAGCCGGCAGGGTTTTGTGTAGCCATTACAATAAATGGTTTGGGAACAGGATGTGTAGCTCCGTCAACGCTGACCTGCCCCTCTTCCATAACCTCTAAAAGGGCAGATTGTGTTTTGGGAGAGGTACGGTTGATTTCGTCTCCCAAAAATAAGTTGCACATGACTGCTCCGGGCTGATAATAAAATTCATTTGTTTCCTTTCGATACATGGTAAAGCCTGTTAAATCAGCAGGAAGAACATCCGGTGTAAAGGTTAAACGGTTTTCTTTTAAATTTAGCGCTTTTGCAAAAGCAAGAGCCATGGTAGTTTTTCCTACACCGGGAACATCTTCAAGCAAAATATGCCCGTTGCTTAAAATTGCCATCATGATTTTTTCAATACATTTATCTTTTCCGATTACGGCTTTTTGCACTTCCTGAATGACTTTATATGCAAGAGTAGTATTGGTGTCCATAAAAAATCCTCCCGTATAAAATATATTAAATTATACCATAATCATGTGAAATAGTCAGTTTATTTATAAATAAAATAAGAGAAGCAGATGTATATCCGGGGGATGGGGTTACAGAGCAGGGGAAAAATGGAAAAAAATAAGGATAGAAAGAGTTCTGTAAAAAGCAGGAAAACACAACCCCTACTCCGGCTTATGGACGGTAATGGATATCTATATAATTGAAAACAACATGAAAAGAAAGATGAGGAAAGAAAAAGATGAAAGAAAATCAAGTAAAAAAATTAGTGATGGCAGCGATGTGCGTAGCTCTTGGAATTATTCTTCCAATGGCTTTTCATACTATTCAAAATGCAGGCAGTATTTTTCTGCCCATGCACATTCCGGTGTTAATTTGCGGGCTTTTGTGTGGATGGCAATATGGGTTGATTTGTGGATTTTTAACACCTGTTTTGTCAAGTCTTTTTACAGGAATGCCACCGGCAGCAATTTTACCGGCAATGGCCTGTGAGCTGGCAGTTTACGGAGTGTTAACAGGTATCTGTATTAAATTTATTCACACAGGAAAACAGCTTATAAATATTTATATTTCTTTGACTGTTGCAATGGTAGCAGGAAGAATTGTCAGTGGAATTTTAAAAGCGCTTATTTTTAATGTGGGACAGTATAGCTTTAAGATTTTTATAACATCTAGTTTTGTAACCTGCCTTCCGGGAATTATTATTCAGTTTATTTTTGTTCCGGTTCTTGTTTTTGCATTGCAAAAGTCGGGTGTGATAGGTAGAGAAAGGATATAATTTTTATGGATGTAAAGACTTATTTTGATAAAATGGCAGATACTTGGGATGAAGATATTCTTCCCATAGATGAAGTCAGAAGGTGTATTGTATTTTTAAGCGGTGTAAAAGAGCATACTCGCGTTTTGGATGTGGCTTGTGGTACAGGCGCTATGTTTGTTGCTTTACAGGAAAAAAATCCGGAACATATAACTGCAATTGATGTATCGGAAAAGATGGCAGAAATTGCAAAAAACAAGGTAAAGGATAATCCTTTATTTGATGTAAGATGCGGTGATTTTTTTGAAATAGAAGATGAAAAGTATGATTGTATTATGATTTACAATGCGTATCCTCATTTTACAGACAAAGAAAAACTGGCTGCAAAGGTATCACAGCTATTAACACCAGATGGGAGATTTGTTGTAGCACACGGAGCAGGGAAAGAAGTTATTAATTTGCATCATTCCAATGTGCCGAAAGAGATTACTTCACAGTTGTTGTCTGCACAGGAAGAATGTGAATATTGGAAAAAGTGTTTTAATATGGATATTTTGATTGATACACAAAAGTTTTATATGCTTTCAGGTACTATTGCACTTTAAATTGATAAAATTTATTGACAAATAAAAAAAACAGTTATATGATAAATATAATTTTTAGAAAGAAAAGGAATTGTGACAATGAGGCAGAAAGAAATGAATATAAATAAAAAGTATTATTTTTCTTACCCAGGCTATTTTTATGGTGTGGGTGCTTTCTGCTGTAATAAACATTTAGAGTTGCAATCATTTTAGTAAGTGATGAAGCGCCGGTGTTTGCATACAGCAGACATCGGCTTTTTATTTCGGAGGAGGAAAAGACTATGATTTTAGTATTAAAAAAAGGAGCAGATGAAAATAAGGTGGAAAGCTTGAAACAGCAGCTGAAGGATATGGGCTTAGGACTCCATTTATCAGACGGAGCAAATGCTTCTTTAATCGGATTGATTGGAGATACAACAGAAGTTGACGCAGAATGGTTAGGCGCTTTGGATGTTGTAGAGTCTGTAAAGAGAATTAAAGAACCATACAAAAAAGCAAATAAAGATATGCACCCAAATGATACTGTCATTGATGTGGCAGGAAGAAAAATCGGAGGCGGACATTTTCAGGTAATTGCAGGACCATGTTCTATTGAAAGCAGAGAGCAGATGACAGAAGTTGCCGAGGATGTAAAAATGGCGGGAGCAGGATTATTAAGAGGCGGTGCATTTAAGCCAAGAACGTCCCCATATTCTTTTCAGGGACTTGAAAACGAAGGGCTGCAAATGCTTTTGGAAGCAAAGAAAGCAACAGGGCTTCCTATTGTAACCGAGATTATGAGTGCAGAACATCTTCCGTTATTTGAAGACGTAGACGTTATTCAGGTAGGAACAAGAAATATGCAGAATTTTCAGCTGTTAAAAGAGCTGGGAAAAGTAGATAAACCGATTTTGTTAAAAAGAGGTATGGCGAATACACTAGAAGAACTTTTGATGAGTGCAGAATATATTATGGCAGGAGGAAACGAAAAGGTCATTCTCTGTGAGAGAGGTATTCGTACATTTGAAACTTCCATGAGAAATACCTTAGATATTTCAGCCATCCCTATGCTGAAATCAAAGACACACCTTCCTGTAATTGTAGATCCAAGCCATGCAGCAGGTATTCGTTTTATGGTAGAGCCCCTTACTATGGCAGCCATTGCAGCAGGAGCAGACGGTGTGATGATTGAGGTGCATAATAATCCGGAAAAAGCACTTTGCGACGGAAAACAGTCTTTGACACCGGAGAGCTTCGCAGAACTGATGAAAAAAGTCAGAAAGACAACAGAATTTTTCCAAAAAGAGATGTAATGCAGGAGGATTGAGAATGAAAGCACTGGTATTGGCAGAAAAGCCTTCTGTTGCCAGAGATATTGCAAGAGTTTTAAAATGTAGTAAAAAGCAAAACGGAGCGCTGGAGGGAGAAAAATATATTGTTACATGGGCTCTGGGACATTTAGTAACTTTAGCAGATCCGGAGGAATACGATAAGAAATATAAAGAGTGGAATTTAGAATATCTTCCTATGCTGCCTAAGAAAATGGATTTAGTTGTTATCAAGCAGACTGCAAAGCAGTATCAGGCAGTGAAAACTCAGTTATATCGAAAAGATGTAAATGAAATTATTATTGCAACAGATGCAGGGCGTGAGGGAGAGCTGGTTGCCAGATGGATTTTAGAAAAAGCCGGATGTAAAAAGCCTGTGAAGCGTCTTTGGATTTCATCTGTTACGGATAAGGCAATTAAAGAAGGATTTGCACATTTAAGACCGGGAAAGGATTATGAAAATCTCTATGCGGCAGCTGTATCAAGAGCAGAAGCCGATTGGCTGGTAGGCATCAATGCCACTAGAGCGCTGACCTGTAAGTATAATGCGCAGCTTTCCTGCGGACGTGTACAGACACCTACTTTAGCCATGATAGCCAAAAGAGAAGAGGAAATCAGGAAGTTTCAGCCGGAAGAATTTTACGGAATTACTTTAAAAGCAGGAAATATGCGTTGGAAATGGCAGGATAAAAAAAGCGGCAGTACACGTTCTTTTCATAAAGAGAGAATGGAAAGTATAAAAAATGCAGTCAACAGTGATTTATTAAAAGTTATTTCTGTGGAGAAAAAGAGTAAGAAAATACCTGCTCCCGGACTTTACGATTTAACAGAATTGCAAAGAGATGCCAATAAAAAATTTGGATTTTCTGCAAAAGAGACGCTGAATATTATGCAGAGACTTTATGAGAACCATAAGGTGCTTACCTATCCCAGAACAGACTCCAGATATATCGGAACAGACATTGTTCCTACAATTAAGGAGAGATTAAAGGCATGTGCAGTAGGGCCGTATAAAAAAATAGCAGGAATGCTTTCTATGAAACCTGTAAAAGGAAATGCTTCTTTTGTGGATAATAAGAAGGTCAGTGACCATCATGCAATTATTCCTACGGAACAGTTTGTACAATTAGACCATATGAGCAATGAGGAGCGCAAAATTTATGATTTAGTGGTACGAAGATTTTTCAGTGTATTATATCCTTCATTTGAGTATGAGCAGACTACCATGAAAGCAGAAGCAGCAGGAGAAGTGTTTACAGCACAGGGAAAAATTGTAAAAAATATGGGTTGGAAAGAAGCTTACGAAGGAACGTGGTCAGACGAGGATGAAGAAGAATTTCAAAAGCTTTCGGAGAGAAAAGAAGGAGAAACACTGAAAATAGAGCAGGCAGAACTGACTGTGGGAAAAACAAAGCCACCAGCGGCTTTTACAGAGGCTACTTTGCTTTCTGCTATGGAAAACCCTGTAAAGTACATGGAAACGCAGGATAAGAAAGCCGCAAAAACACTGGGTGAAACAGGTGGACTGGGAACAGTTGCCACAAGAGCAGATATTATAGAGAAGCTTTTCCACACATTTCTGATGGAAAAGAAAGGAAATGAAATTCATATTACCTCAAAAGCAAGGCAGCTTTTGGAATTAGTTCCTGAAGATTTAAAAAAGCCGGAGCTTACGGCAGATTGGGAAATGAAGCTGTCTAAAATTGCAGAAGGAAAATTAGATAAGACGGTATTTTTAAAAGAAATTTCTGCATATACAAAAGATATTACGGCAGAAATCAAAGGGGCAAAGGGCACGTTCCGCCATGATAATCTGACGAATACCAAATGTCCGGTATGTGGAAAACGTATGCTGGCTGTGAATGGGAAAAACAGTAAGATGCTGGTTTGTCAGGACAGAGAATGTGGACACAGAGAGACTATTTCCAGACTGACAAATGCCAGATGTCCAAATTGTCACAGAAAGATGGAGATGTATGTAAAAGGAAAGGAAGATACCTTTATCTGTGCCACTTGCGGATATAAGGAAAAACTGTCCAGCTTTAAGCAGCGCAGGGAAAAGGAGGGTGTAGGAGTCAGCAAAAAGGACGTACAGAGGTACTTAAATAAACAGAAAAAAGAAGCACAAGAGCCAATCAATAATGCTTTTGCCGATGCCTTTGCAAAATTAAATTTAAAATAAAGAAATGATGAACGATCGTATGAAATATGCGGTCGTTTTTTTATTTCATAGGAAATTGCGTCCTATGAAATGAAAGTATCACTTTGTGAACCGCTCGTGCGCGGAGATTGTGCTGCTGCCCGATTTTTTTATAAGAAAATTTATAAAAATTTTTCTTGTCATTGCATATTTTATGTGCTAATATGATACCACACTAAAGTGAGGCGGAAAGGGGAATGTGATATGTCAGGATTTAATATGAAAGTTACACCGGAAATTGAACAGCTTACCAAGCTTTGTAAAGAAAACAGCACCATAGATACAGATTTATATCAAAAATATGATGTAAAGAGGGGTTTAAGAGATTTAAACGGAAAAGGTGTGCTGGCGGGGCTGACTCAAATTTCCAACATTGTGCAGAAAAAGGTAGTAGATGGCAAAGAAGTTCCCTGTGATGGTGAATTATATTATAGAGGAATTAACATTGTAGATTTGACAAATGGATTTTTAAAGGAGCAGAGATTTGGCTTTGAGGAAGCTGCTTATTTATTGCTTTTTGGAAAACTGCCAAATAAAGAGCAGTGGAAGGAATTCAGTGAAATTCTGGCAAATCAGAGAGACCTGCCTACAAATTTTGTAAGAGACGTTATTATGAAAGCACCCAGTCAGGATATGATGAATACACTTTCAAGAAGTGTATTGACTTTATATTCTTATGATGAAAATCCGGAAGACATTTCTTTACCAAATGTATTACGTCAATGTATCAATTTAATCAGCGTTTTCCCAATGCTGTCTGTATACGGATATCAGGCACATGAACATTACAATAGAGACGGAAGTCTTTACATACATAACCCAAGAAAAGATTTGTCTACAGCGGAAAATATTCTTTTGATGCTGCGTGCAGACAAGCAGTATACGCCATTGGAAGCACAGATTTTAGATTTGGCGCTGGTGCTTCACATGGAGCATGGAGGCGGTAATAACTCTACGTTTACAACGCACGTGGTATCTTCTTCGGGAACAGATACTTACTCTACCATAGCGGCGGCGTTAGGTTCTTTAAAAGGACCAAAGCATGGAGGCGCCAACATTAAGGTAGTCAGTATGTTTCAGGATATGAAAGAGAATTTAAAGGACTGGACAGATGAGGAAGAGATAGAGAATTATCTGACAAAACTTCTGCATAAAGAAGCTTTTGATAAGAGAGGCTTGATTTATGGAATGGGGCATGCCGTATACTCTATTTCAGATCCGAGGGCGCAGATTTTCAAAAGATTTGTGGAAAAGCTGGCAAAAGAAAAGGGAAGAAGTGCAGATTATGACCTTTATGCAAGGGTAGAACGTTTAGCGCCGCAGATAATTGCCAGAGAGAGAAGGATTTACAAAGGGGTCAGTGCAAATGTAGACTTTTACAGTGGCTTTGTGTACAGTATGTTAGGGCTTCCGATTGAGCTTTATACACCGATGTTTGCCATTGCACGTATTGTAGGCTGGAGCGCACATAGAATGGAGGAACTGATTAACACCGATAAAATTATTCGTCCGGCATATAAAAATATACTGGAAACACAAAAATATTCGCCTTTGGAGGAACGGGTTTGACAAAATATAGCTTCACCTGTTACTATTGAAGAAACAGGAAGAAGGGACAAAGAAGATGTTTAGAAAATTTTTTCCGGACGTATATATGGAGTCAACCTATAAAATTGATTTTCAAAAGCTTTATGAGAAGGGATACAGGGGTGTTATCTTTGACATAGACAATACATTAGTGCCTCACGGCGAGCCGGCAGATAAAAGAGCCATTGCATTATTTGAAAATTTAAAAAAAATCGGTTTTCAGTGCTGTCTTTTATCCAATAACCAGTATGAAAGAGTCAACTCTTTTAATGAACAAGTACAGGTACAGTTTATTGAGAATGCTCATAAACCCTCCAGAAAGAATTACCAGAAGGCAATGGAGCTTATGGGAACATCTGTAAAAAATACGGTTTTTGTAGGAGACCAGCTTTTTACTGATGTTTATGGCGCAAAGAGAACCGGAATTTATAATATTTTGGTAAAACCAATTCATCCAAAAGAAGAAATTCAGATTGTTTTTAAACGAAAATTAGAAAAAATTGTACTTTATTTCTATGAGAAAGAGCAAAAGAAAAAAGAAAGATAAAAAATGGTTGAAAATTGTGCGGATGTATTATAGAATGAAGTATAGTGGAAAAGCCCAATGGCTTTCCCAATGGACGAAATAAGGAGGAATATCATTATGATATCAGCAGGAGATTTTAAAAACGGTCTCACACTGGAAATTGATGGTAATGTAGTACAGATTATGGAATTCCAGCACGTTAAACCGGGTAAGGGTGCTGCATTCGTTAGAACAAAATTAAAAAATGTTATCAGTGGCGGAATTATTGAAAAAACATTCAGACCAACTGAAAAATTCCCACAGGCACGTATTGAGCGTGTGGATATGCAGTATTTATACAATGATGGTGATCTGTATAACTTCATGAACAATGAAACTTATGACCAGATTGCAATCGCTCAGGATACAGTTGGAGACGCTTTAAAATTCGTAAAAGAAAACGAAACAGTAAAAGTATGTTCTTACAACGGAAGTGTATTTGCTATTGAGCCGCCATTATTTGTAGAACTGGAAATCACAGAAACAGAACCTGGATTTGCAGGAAATACAGCACAGGGTGCTACAAAACCGGCAGTTGTTGAAACAGGTGCTACTGTATACGTTCCTTTATTTGTAAATCAGGGAGACGTTATTAAAATCGATACAAGAACAGGTGAATATCTGTCCAGAGTATAAGACACATAAAGTATATCGAAGCAGTTTGACTGTTTCGATATACTTCGATAAAAAAGTTAAATTCTAAAATTCTATTTCAAGATTAAAATTCAATTCACATTCGTGAGTTTATTCCAAAATCAATATCATTTAAAAGGATATTATGCGGTATGGGGAAATTCTGTCTTTTTTTGCATTCTCTGTGCTGCTTAGTATAAAAATAATTAAGAAAAGGAGAATGTATATGGAGTATGAAGCATTCAAAGAAACACTTATGGACTTTTTAAGGGAAAAGACAGGAGGTGAAAAAAGTATTTCCCTGCATCGAGTGGAGAAAAATAATGGAATTGAACTGGATGCACTGGTAGTTCGTGGGAAAAGAGACAAGATAGCGCCTATGATTTATCTAAAACCCTTTTACGTAGATTTTCAGGGCGGGCTTTCTATGGAAGAAATTGCAGTGCAGATTTTACAGTTGTCAGTAACTGAGAAACAGGAGGAATTTTCTTTGACAGAATTTGAAGATTACAGAAAGGCAAGGACAAAAGTATATTACAAGCTGGTAAATTATGATATGAATAAACGAAAGCTTCAATACATGCCCCATATAAAATATTTGGATTTGGCAGTCGTCTTTTATTATCGGCTGGAGGGCGGAAAGCTAAATGGGGCATCCATTATTATTCACGACTGCAATCTTCATGCGTGGGGAATTGAAAAGGAGCAGTTGGTAAAGGATGCGCTTTTAAATACCAGCAGAAAATTGCCTTATACCATTCAGGGAATGGAAGCTTTAATTGCCGAGTTAAGCGGAAGCCAGCCGAGGATAACCGGTGAGGAGCTTATGTATATTTTGACCAATGAAGAAAAATATTATGGAGCGGCAGTAATCTTATACCCTCATGTTTTAAATCACATCGCAAAAGTTCTAAAGAAAAATTTCTATATACTTCCCAGCAGCGTTCACGAATGTATCTTAGTCCCGGATCAGGGGCAGTATTCCCGCATCGAATTAAAGAGAATGGTAAAAGAAGTAAACGACAGTCAGGTAGAGGACGAGGAAATTCTGTCTTATGAAATCTATTATTATGACTGCAAAAAGGAAGCACTGATGATGTAGCAAGGAAAAGAAAGGAGATGCTGCATGAAGGATAAGAAAAAATGGAGGAAAAAGGTGCTGGCTTTTGCTCTGGCAATGCTGACTTTTACCGGCATTTTTTTCGAAAACAGCGTTATGACGCAGGCAGAAAATAAAGAGGAAAAAACAGAAAATTACATCAAAGTATATTATTTGCTTTATGACGGACAGGAAGAAAATGTTTTTTCCAATTTTATGGTGAAATCTCCCTGTAAAATTTTGGAGGATGGCACAATTCGTTCTGTAATTAATTCTAATCCGGAAGTTTATGACTACAATGCAAATGGAATTACTTTGGATGTAGACATCAATCGCGGAAAGCATTGGTATGGACAAGTGCCGATTACAGAGGAGTGCATTTATAACGAAAAAGAGGGATATATAGATATTCCCGGCAAATATTTAGGAAAGGATTTGACAGTCACGGTGTGGCAGTCCAGAGACTCTGCTTTTTATACCAATCTTGTGCCGGATGAATTGAAGCCTCAGAAGGACAGAAGAGGAAATATCAGCTTTTATACATTTCAGGATAATTTTCCCAGTGGTACAATACCTGTTTTATTTGAGCCGAAAGGCTGCAATATTGTTACACTTCACGGAGATATCAATACAGTGAAGGTAGGGGATATTTGGAATTGTAATGCGGACACATGGTATGTTGCAGACAAATATAATGCAGACTCTTATATATGGGAGGATGTAGCAGGCTGCAAGGAATATGACAAAGGCTTTTCACAGGGACAGATTGTCAGCATTAAAGATTGTGAAAATCCCATGTTTAACAATATAGGCGGCGCAGGACCGGAAGGGAAGAACTGGATGTTTATGGGATGCTTATCCAGTGTAAATAATACTTTTCAGGGAGTACCTGTGATTACAAAAATGTATATTGAATGTATTGCTAAAGAAGGAAACACTGCTACGTTCTTTGTACATGCTGCCTGTAAAGGTCCAAAAGGACAAAAGGCGCAGACCATTGGTGGATTTTTTAAAGCTAGCTTTTCTCCTCCGTGGATAGAGGTTTATAAAAAGCCTACAACAGATAAAACAACATGGATAGACGGTGACAAATTTCAAAATGGTTATGAGTGGGCACAGTGGGCAATAAGTGATAATCCGGCGTATGACTTGTCCGGAGCAAAATATACCTTATGGAGCTATGAAACAGGAGAATATTTTCATGAATGTATTATAACGGATGCCAATGGCTATGGCTGGTGTTATGTTCCTTATACAGGGAAATTCATGATAAGGGAAGTATATAATCCAAAAGGGTATATTTTGGATGACCAATGGCATGACATTACAATTACTGAGAACAATGCCACTTTTTATCACGATGAGAATGTCAAATATGCACAGCTTCGATTACATAAGTCCTCAGAAACTTCCACAGATAAGTCTTTGTCCGGAGCAAAATATGGAGTTTGGAACTGGAGAAGTACGGTGGGGAATGGAAAACCGGATTATATTATTACAACGGACGAGAACGGATACGGAGAGGTCAATGACATTCCTCTGTGGTATTACTACATACAGGAAATAGAAGCACCGGAGGGCTTTGGATTAGATAAAACCATATATGAAGCAGATTGTACAGATGCGGGAACTTATCCAAACGTAGGAGTGGATTTGTATTCACAGGAGCCTTTGGATTTTGGAAAAATTATTTTAAAGAAGCAGTCTGCAAATCCGGATTGCACAGAGGATAATCCCGTCTATTCCTTAAAAGGTGCAGAGTATTCTATTTACAGCAATCCAGAGTGTACCAATTATGTGGATAAGATGATAACGGATGAAAGCGGATATGCAGAAAAAGACAGATTACAGCTCGGGACTTATTATGTGAAGGAAAGCAAAGCACCACAAGGATATCATCTGGATGAAACCGTCTATAAAGTAAGTCTTCCCACAAGCTCAGGAGAGCTGGAATATCAGGTTACATCAACAGAAAAGCCCCAACTGGAGCAAATTAAAATGTTACTGAAAAAAATAGATAAGGATACGGGAGAGCCAATTCCCACAGGACAGGGGAGCTTAAAAGGTGCAGAATTTGTGTTTAAATTTTATAAAGGAGAGTATCCGAAGGACACAAATCCGGAAACATTGGGAAAGACAGTAGATAAAACATGGATATTTGCTACCAACGAAAAAGGAGTAATAGAGTTTGATGAAAGCTTTCTAATTCGTGGAGACAGCTTTTATATAGATGATAAGGGAGAGCCGGCGCTTCCTGTGGGGACTTTAGTAATAACAGAAAAGAAAGCGCCGGAAGGATATCATATTAATCCAATAACGATTATCAAAAATATAAGACCGGAAGGTTTCGAAGACAGTGAGGCTTATGTGACTCCGGAAATTGCGGAAGACAGTATCAGTGTGAAAATTATAAAGGTACAGGATGGGACAAATGTCCACATTCCCGGTACGGTGTTCCGTCATACCATGCCAAATGGAACAACAAAGGATTATGCCACAGATAGCAAAGGAGAAGTTCAGCTGCAAGGGCTAAGAATAGGAAAACATCAGATAGTGGAGCTGTCTCCGGCAGAGGGATATTTGCCGAATACCAGTGTGTTTGAATTTGAAGTTACCGCAGATAACAAAGTGCATGCGCTTACAAAACCCATAGAGGATATGGGAATTGCCTTTGCAGAAGAAAAGAACGGAGACGGTACTTTAACGGTAAAAAATAAGTTAGCTCCGTTTAAACTGAACATTCATAAAGTAAATAATAAAGATAAGGTATTAGAAGGTGCTGAATTTACCTTATATGAGGATAAGGATTGCAGCGTAGAGGTTGACAGACAGGTGTCTGATAAAGACGGAAATCTGGCATTTGAAAACATACAAATAGGCAGGGAATATTACCTAAAAGAAACAAAAGCACCGGCAGGGTACAAGCTTCCAATTCATCCAGACGGCAGTCCGGTGATTTATAAAATTAAAGTGGAAAGTGACCCAATAAAAAACAATTTTATCGTTTATGTAAATGACAAAGCTTATGATACCAATTCCGATGGTGCGATTACCATTGGCGGTACAAAAAAGGACAGAGAAGTCAATCTTACTGTTGTGAATACAGTAAATGGAAAACTGCCAAATACAGGCGCTTACAGCACAAGTTGGATTTTGGCAATGGGCAGTATTTTAATACTTGCTGCCTTAAAAAACAAAGAAAAAAGAATAAAATAGTGAAAAGAGGAAAAAATGATGAGAAATAAAATTTTTAAAGCAATGATGATGATAGGATTAGTAGCAGCAACAGCAACAACTTCTATGGCAGGAAGTGCATTGACACCAATTTATGCAGCAGAAATGGAAGCTGCACAGGGAAATCAGGTAGTAAACGGTGTTTTAGATTTCGGAAAGGGTTCGGCAAGCATTAACATTAACGGAAATGAAGGACAGTCCTTAGTAGGAAAGAAATTTGAAATTTTCCAGCTGTTCAATGCAGAAAATTCCAAAGACGGAGAGTCCATCAATTATACTTTTCATCCGGAGTTTGCCAATGCCATTCAGACAGTCGTAGCCAATGCGTTAAATAAAAAGAACGGAACACAGTTAAGGCCGGCAGATGTGACAGAATATATGGCGATTGACTATATCCAGACCTTAAACTCCAAGCCGGTAGAAGGGGTAGATACACCGCAGGAGCTGGAAGGAAGATACAGTGACTTCCGTTACTTTGTGGAAGATGTGAGAACACAGATTAAGAAAGAAAACAAATCAGGAGAAATTATTACTGTACAGTCTACAAAATCAGATAATTCCATATCTATTACAGGTCTGGTATACGGATATTATGTAGTGGACGAATTGTCAAAGGCAGATGAAAACGGAGAACAGTGGTTTGCCTCTTCTCTTTGTATGGTAAATACCGCTAATCCGGATGCACAGGTAAACATCAAATCCGATTATCCTAAGATTACCAAGAAAATTCAGGAAGACGATAACAAGGATGCCGTTAAAAATGATGGCTGGAATGATATCGGTGACTACGAAATCGGACAGACTGTACCATACAAATTTGAGTCTACCATCCCGAATATGAACGGATATGATACTTATTATTACGCATGGCACGACAAAATGGATGAGGCGCTGACCTTCCATGCAGACAAAGCAAAAATGGAAATCGTGATTAACAGCAAAGACGGCAAAAGCTATAAGCTGAAGGACGATGAGTATGTTTTAACAGAAAAGCCGCAGGATGGATCCGGCGATACCTTCAAAGTGGAAGTCATGGATATCAAAAAAATTGTAGACCGGGAATTTAATAAAATGAACAACAATCAGGAAAATGATTATACCGGCTTGAACGTTACTTTAAAATGCGAAGCGACCTTAAATGAGCTGGCTGCATTGGATACCGGAAGACCGGGCTTTGAAAATGATGTCCGCTTAGAGTTCTCCAATGATGCAGACTCCAACGGAAAGGGAGAAACAGGCTTTACACCATGGGATACAGTTGTATGCTTTACCTTTGAAGTGGACGGATTAAAAACCAATAACCATGATAAAGTGCTTCAGGATGCAAAATTCCGTCTTTACAGTGATAAGGAATGTAAGAATGAGGTTTATGTAAAGAAAAATCCAAATCAGGGACAGGGCGGATATGTGGTAATGAACCGTGACTTGGTGGGAGGCACAGACCATACAGGAGGAACATCGCCGAAGGACGTCATAGAGATGGTGTCTGATGCAAACGGTATCTTTAAAATTTACGGTCTGGACCAGGGTACATATTACCTGAAGGAAACCGATGCACCGGATGGATACAGACCATTGCTTGACCCGATTGTGATTAACGTAAAACCGACTTATACCACAGACAGAAACAGCTATGTCAAGGGAGACGGTGCAACAGAAAAGACATTGAAGAAGCTGGAAGGTACAGCACATATTAAATCCTTCTACAATGGTGCATTTAAAGACGAAGATATCAACCTTCATACAGACGTAAATCAGGGTAACTTGGATATTAAGGTAATCAATGAGGTTGGCAAGAAGCTTCCGATCACCGGTTCTTCTGCTATGCTGGTAATTGTTTGTGCCGGAGCAGCGCTAATGGGCGGTGTAATCGTATCTAACAGAAAACGTAGCAAAAAAGAAGAAGAATAGGATGATATCAGAGGAAAAATGAAGAAGCAAAAAAAGATATGGAATAAGATTATTTTTATCATAGGTCTGCTTCTCGTGTCGTATCCTCTGGTAAGCAGCATGATAGAGCGGCAGCATCAAAAAGATGCTGTCGCTACTTATCAGGGTAGCATTGAAGAGGAGGATAAAAGCCGGATACAGGATGCAATAGCAAAAGCATCTGAGTATAATAATATGCTGTTCCAGACACAGGGGGCAAGCATTGGAGACTTGCAGAATGGGATTTTAAGTGAAGAAAACTATGAAAATCTATTAAATCTTTCAGGAACAGGAGTAATGGGAAGCATTGAAATTCCGAAAATTAACGTAGATATTCCAATTTATCATGGAACGTCAGAGGAAGTGTTAGCAAGTGGAGTGGGACATTTTCAGGACAGCAGCCTTCCAGTGGGCGGGAACAATACGAGATGTATTCTTACCGGACACAGGGGATTGCCAAATTCCAAGCTGTTTACAAGGCTGGATGAATTGGAAAAAGAAGATCTTTTTTTTATCAGTACGTGTGGGGAAACTTTAGCATACCGCATTACCGAAATAGAAGTAGTAGAACCAGAGGAAGCAGAGCTGCTGGAGATTTTACCGGAAAAGGATTTATGCACCTTAATAACCTGTACCCCTTATGGAATTAACACACAGAGATTGGTGATAACAGGGGAGCGAGTTCCTTATGAAAAAGCGGAATATGACAGTATTGAGAGAAAATTGCCTTCTTTTCGGGAAGCTTTCTTTATGGTATTACCTTTTATTTTTATGATGGCTGGATTAATTAGTTTTTTTAGGAGGAAAAGACATGGAAAAAAGAATGAGCAATAAGTTTTCATTAGTGATTACAGTGCTTCTGATATTTGTATTTTGCATACAGGTATATGCAGAGACAGATACACAGCAGCATGGAAGTATCAGCATTGCTCTGACAGAAGGGAAAAAAGGAACTTCACGAGAAAATGTGGAATTTTCCTGTACCAAAATAGGAGAAATGAAAAACGGAGAATATATCTTAAAAGATGAATTTCTTTCTTCAAAAGTAGAGCTTAATGCGTTGAAGACAGCCGATGATATGGAAAAGGCGGCTAACAAGCTGGCAGAAATGGATATTCAAGGTGAGAAAGTATTATTGACAGATAAAAATGGAAAGCTTTGCTTTTCGGGTTTAACAAAGGGAGTATATTTTTTAGAAGCTACGGATATTGCCGGATATGAAGCGGTAGCGCCGTTTTTAATATCTATTCCAACCTTTGATGAAAAAGAAGGAAGAATGAACTATGATATTACTGTCATGCCTAAGCATGAACCGGAGAAAATCACAACGGATGCTCCACAAAAGCCGGGAGCACCGCAGACAGGTTTAGACAGTCCGATTTTAAAGTATTTTGCAGGCGCTTTTTTCATTGCCCTGTTTTTGGTTGTTTGGAATATTAAAATGAAAAATACAAAGAAGAAATAATGAGGAAGTTAATAAATGTAGTATTGGCAGGATGTCTTTTTTACTTTTTGGCACTTGGGATGAAAGAGTTATTTTTATTTTTAAATGCGGAAAAAACGTATCAAGTGTTAAAAGAAGAAACCGTGCAGGTTGCAGCGGATAATCAGGAAAATGAGGAGGCAGTAAATCCGTTCCACCGAGATATTAATTTTGAAGCCTTGAATAAAATAAATGAAGAAATTGTCGGATGGATTTATATACCGGAAACAAAGGTCGATTATCCTGTGTTAATCGGAGACACAGAGCAGGAATATTTGAAACAGGATTTTGAGGGGAAAGAAAATGTTTTAGGTTCTATTTTTGCTTTCCCCAATGTGGAATTAAATCAGGATTTTCACGTTTGTCTGTATGGACACAATATGATTTCAGGACAGATGTTTGGCGGGCTGAAATTGTATAAAGAAGAAAAATATGCAAAGACTCACAGAAAAGCTTATTTATATACAAAAGAGAGCACAAAAGAATTGGAGCTGATATCTGTTTTTCAATGTGAAAATACAGATGAAATCTTTGAGCTGGAAGAAAAAACATGGGAACAAAGCAAAGCAGAGGAAATTGTAGGTGACTTGCAGAGGAGAAGTTTCGTAGAAACGGAGTTTACCCAAAAGAAGGTAACTCAGATTTTTACGCTTGTTACCTGTCATGGAAACGCAGGGGGAACGCAGCGTCTGGTTTTAAACTTTGGAGTAACGAAGGAGAAGCTTATATTACAATAATGACGGTCTATCACAGGAAACTGTCACATTCAGTATATGCACCGAATATTTATAATTTTTGGATAATATTGAAAGCGACAGTTCCCTGTGTATAATTCTTGTTTCTAAGGCTGTCGTGAGCGGAAATAGTCAAAGACTTTACAAGTAAAAAAAAATATGCTATGATAACCGAGATATCATAAGTATGTGCACTCGTAGCTCAGGGGATAGAGCAGTGGTTTCCGGTACCACGTGTCGGGGGTTCGATTCCCTCCGGGTGTGTTTGTGCTTTGGGGAGAGCATGGAAATAAGGGAATATAAGGAGGACAAATATGTTAGACAATTTCAGAGAATGGCTCTCGGATAATCTGAGGTATATTCTTCTGGGTCTGGCAATTCTGGCGGTTCTGTTGCTGTTATTTTTTGGAATAAAAGCAATAACGGGAAATTCTTCTGATAAAAAGGAAAATGAACCGGCAAAGAAAACAGAACAAAAGAAAGAGTCCACAGATTCCGAAAAAACAGATGAGGACAAGTCTGAAAAGGAAGATGAGAATGCTCTTGAAAAGAATGCGTATCCTGAAGTAAATGCCTTAATTGAGTCGTTTTACTCTGCTTGGGGAAAGAAAGACATTGCCCAGATGAAAGAGTTGACGGATAATTTTAATGCAACTGATGAAACAAAAGTGACAAATGCTACTTATATTGAGTCTTATGAAAATATAACAGTGTATACAAAGAAAGGACTTGATGAAAACAGTTATGTAGTATTTGCAGCTTATGATTTGAAATTTAAAGATATTGCCACACCGGCTCCCGGCTTGTCTGAGCTGTATGTTTATAAGAATGAAGCAGGAAAATACGTTATCCAGAATGATGATACAAATGCTGAAGTTCAGGAATGTATTGAAAAGACAAGACAGGAAAAGGATGTAACAGGGCTTATTGCAGAAATAGAAGAAAAATTGAATGCAGCAATGGCTTCTGACGATACCTTGAAGAAATTTGAAGAAGAGCTGGGCGAAAAAGTCAATACAGCACAGATGGCTGATAATGGCGATATGCTCACAGCAAAGGAAAGCTGTAATGTACGTTCTGATGCAAATACAAACGCTGAAATTTTAGGAAAATTACAGGCAGGGGAGCAGGTTAAGAAACTGGAAAATGCGTCAGATAATTGGATAAAGGTAGAATATAAAGGGCAGGAGGCCTATGTATTCGGTGATTTAGTTCAGTAAAATATACCCTGGCAGCAGGCACAAAAGGTGTTGGTTGTCAGGGTGTTTGCACAATAAAGAGGAAAAAACATGAAAATTACCAAAAAAGGAGTTCTCATTACAATTCCTGTTTTTCTGACAGGTTCTTTTCTTATTGCAGCTCCTCAGTATGGATTTATGCTGGTGAAGCATTCCATGATCAGTTATGAAAATGAGAAAGAGGCGAAGAAAGAAGACCACTGGATTTACAATGAAAACGGACGCCGTTTCGTATACCATGATGGTTCTGTTATTCAGAATGACAGTCAGGTATTGGATGGAATTATGTACTATTTTGATGGGAAAGGCTATGTAAAAACAGGTTGGGTACAGGATAAAGGACAGATTTTTTATAGAAATCCGGATGGCTCTCCTGTAATAGGCTGGTTTACAGATGACAGCGGTACGTATTATCTGAATGAAAATGGTTCACCGGCAATCGGCTGGACAGATATAGACGGACAGCATTACTATTTTAAAGAAAACGGTGCGGCAGCTACGGGAATGACAGAGGTAGATGGTGTTCAGTATCTTTTTAACGAGGATGGAACCGTGTCAGCCGGATGGGGTTTAAAGGATGATAAGTATTATTATCGAGATGAATACGGAGCAATCTCTTATGGCTGGGAATATATAGACGGACAGTATTATTTTTTCCGTGAAGACGGAACAATGGCTACGGGCTGGATTACGGACGGCGGTGAAAGATATTATTTGAACACGGACGGTTCTATGGTAAAAAATGCTTGGATTAATCAGGATGGACAAAAGCATTTTGTAGGGGCGGACGGAAAAGAGGAAAAAGGCTGGGTTTCTATAAGCGGAAAATATTATTTTCTTACAGAAGAGGGCATTGTAGGACAACCGGGTTGGTTAAAACAGGATGGCAAGTGGTATTTTGTCAATCAGGACGGAAGTGCCAGAACAGGTTTGTTTGAAGAAAATGGTAAATGGCATTATCTTACAGAACAGGGCGAATTGAAAGAGGGCTGGATTTTGTCAAATGGAAAATATTATTATCTTGCAAATTCTAAGCTTATGACAGGCTGGAGGAAGATTGACGGTAAGCAGTATTATTTCCACGAAGACGGAGTTATGGCCACAGGCTGGATCACCATTGACGGAAAATCTTATTATTTGAATGAGGACGGAAGTCTGAATATACACGTACAGGAGTGATATTACAAAAGAGATACCCTGATAGCGATTTATGGAAAATCTGTAAGCGTTATTGGGGTATTCCTGTCAGAAAACGAAGGAGAGGTTCATGCGTTTAAATAAATATTTAAGTGATGCCGGTGTATGCTCCAGACGGGAAGCAGACCGTTTAATAGAAGAAAAACGTGTTTTAGTGGATGGAAAGCCTGCTGTGCAGGGGATGCAGGTAGAAGACTTTCAGGAAATCAAAGTAGATGGGAAAGCTATAAAGCGGGAAGAAAAAAAAGTGCTTTTGGTTTTTCATAAGCCGAAGGGAATTGAGTGTACGGCAAATCCTAATGTAAAAAAAAATGTAATTTCTTATATTAACTATCCAATTCGAGTGTATTATGCAGGAAGATTGGATAAAGACTCGGAAGGATTACTTCTTTTGACCAATCAGGGTGAGCTGGTAAATCAGATTATGAAAGCAGGCAGCTATCATGAGAAAGAATATCTTGTGACAGTGGATAAGCCTGTAACAGAGGAGTTTTTACAGAGTATGCGAGAGGGTGTCCCTGTTTTAGGAACAATCACCAGAAAGTGTAAGGTGGAAAAGGAAAGTGAAAAGGTTTTTCGGATTACTCTTACGCAAGGCTTAAATCGTCAAATCAGGCGCATGTGCAATTATCTGGGATATGAGGTTGTAAAATTAAAGAGAATTCGGATTATGAACATTGAGTTGGGAAATCTTCCGATAGGAAGTTATCGTGAGGCAACCAAGGAAGAACTGGATGAGTTGAAGAGGCAGATTTCAGAAAAAGCAGAGAAAAGGCAGGAAACAGATTTTCATAAAGGGAAAAAACCTGTGAAGAATGCAGGGAAATATAGAAATCCTTCCAAGGTAAGAAAACAGAAAAGGCAGGAGGCTTCAAGAAATGGATAAAATGAAAAGAATGAAGGAATTGCTGAAACTTTTGACAGAGGCTTCAAAAGCCTATTATCAGGAAGACCGAGAAATAATGAGCAATTTCGAGTATGATAAGCTGTATGATGAGCTGGTACAGCTGGAAAGAGAAACAGGTGTTACCTTAGCGGGAAGTCCCACAGCTTCCGTAGGATATGAGGCATTGGATGAGCTGCCGAAGGAAGCTCATGAAAGCCCGATGCTTTCCCTTGACAAAACAAAAGATATAGAAGCATTAAGGGCGTTTATCGGAGAGCAGAAATCATTACTTTCATGGAAATTGGACGGACTTACCATTGTATTGACATATCATGAGGGAAAACTGCAAAAAGCGGTAACAAGAGGAAACGGAACCGTAGGGGAAGTTATTACGGGAAATGCAAAGGTTTTTAAAAATATTCCCCTTCAGATTGCATATCAGGGAGAACTTGTTTTGCGAGGAGAGGCAATTATCACCTATTCTGATTTTGAAAAAATCAATGCACAGATAGAAGATGTAGATGCCAAGTACAAAAATCCCAGAAACTTGTGCAGCGGTTCTGTAAGACAGCTGAACAATGAAATCACAGCAAAAAGAAATGTGAATTTTTATGCGTTTTCTTTGGTAAAGGCAGAGGGCGTTGATTTTCAAAATTCACGGGAACAGCAATTTTGCTGGCTGAAGGAGCAGGGCTTTGATGTTGTGGAATATCGTGTTGTTACAGGAGAAACGCTGGATGAAGCCATGGATTATTTCTCGAATCAGGTATCGAAAAATGATTTTCCTTCAGATGGACTTGTAGTTTTATATGATGATATTGCCTATGGAGAGTCTTTGGGAAGCACCGCAAAATTTCCGAGAAATGCGTATGCGTTTAAATGGAAGGATGAAATCAGAGAAACTGTTTTAAAAGAAATTGAGTGGAGTGCTTCCAGAACAGGATTGATTAATCCAGTGGCTATTTTTGAGCCGATAGAGCTGGAGGGAACTACGGTCAGTCGTGCCAGTGTGCATAATATCAGTATTATGAAGGAGCTTCAGTTGGGAATTGGGGATAAAATACAGGTGTATAAGGCAAATATGATTATTCCTCAAATTGCTGAAAATCTCACAAGAAGCGGAAATTTGGAAATTCCGAAAATATGTCCGGTATGTAAAAAAGAAGCCAGAGTGATAAAAACAAATGAGGTGGAAGCGCTGTACTGTATGAACGAAGAATGTCAGGCGAAAAAGATTAAATCCTTTACCTTGTTTGTAAGCAGAGATGCCATGAATATTGACGGCTTATCAGAAGCTACATTGGAAAAATTTATCTTAAAAGGTTTTATTCGTGATTTCGGCGATATTTTTGAAATTGAAAAATATAAAGATGAAATTTTAGAGATGGAGGGATTTGGACAAAAATCCTACGAAAACCTGATTGCCAGTCTGGAGAAGGCAAAGCACACAACTTTACCAAGAGTGCTGTACAGTCTGGGGATTGCCAACATCGGTCTGGCAAATGCAAAGCTTATCTGTAAGGAGCTTCAATATGATATTGAGAAAATGATTGCAGCCAATGAGGAAGAAATCAGCAGCATAGAAGGAATTGGTCCGGTAATTGCAAAAGCTTATACAGAATATTTTGCAAATGAAGAAAATTTAAAGAAGTTCCGTCATTTGTTGTCTCATTTAGAGCTAGAAGAGGTAACAAGAGAAGAAAATCTGTCTTTGGAAGGGAAGCAATTTGTTATTACGGGAAGTGTGGTACATTTTGCAAACCGAGCGCAGCTAAAGGAAGAAATTGAGAAAAGAGGCGGAAAAGTAACAGGAAGTGTGACCTCAAAAACACATTATTTGATTAACAATGATACAACGTCAAATTCTTCAAAGAACAAAAAAGCAAAAGAGCTTGGTATTCCAATTTTATCAGAAGATGATTTTATGAAAATGGCAGGTATGTAAAACGTATGAAAAAAGAAGAAATAAAAGAAAAAGGAATTCAGGGAGTTAAAAAGATTATATTCGGAAGAACGCTGTTTGTAATATTTGCGTTTTTAATTCAGTTTGCTCTGTTGGCGGTAACCTATATTTGGCTGAGAGATTATAGCTATGTTTTTTACTTATTGTTTGTTATATTGAGCGTCAGCGTGGTTTTACATCTTTTTAACAGTAATGAAAGCCCTGATTTTAAATTGGTGTGGATGCTGCCGCTGGTTATTTTCCCTGTTTTTGGAGCGTTTTTCTATTTATATGTGGCAACCCAGCTGGGAACAAAAATGATTTTCAGGCGCTTGCAGTTTCTCTCGAAATTTACCAGACAGTACGCACCACAAAATACAGAAGTGAAAAATCGCCTGAAAGAGGAAAATTCCCAGATGGGGCATTTTGTTCAGTATATGGAGGAATATGATAATTGTCCTGTTTATGACCACACACAGGTGACTTATTATCCTCTTGGTGACGAGCAATTTCCGGATATGCTGGCAGAATTGGAAAAGGCAGAAAAGTTTATCTTTTTGGAATTCTTTATTGTAGAAGAAGGAAACATGTGGAACAGCATTTTGGAGATTTTAAAGAAAAAGGTAAAGGAAGGTGTGGAGGTACGTGTTATGTACGATGGTATGTGCGTACTGGCACTTTTGCCTTACTTTTATCCAAAGCTTTTGGAGGCAGAGGGTATTCGCTGCAAAATGTTTGCGCCTATTAAACCTGTATTCTCCACACATTATAACAATCGAGACCACAGGAAAATTATGGTTATTGACGGAAAAGTTGCCTTTACAGGAGGAACAAATCTGGCAGATGAATATATTAATCAAAAGCTGCGTTTCGGACATTGGAAAGATACAGCCGTGAAGCTTACCGGAAAGGCAGCAGAACGATTTACATATATGTTTTTAGAAATGTGGAATGTTTCTGAGACAAAAGAAGAGAATTATGAGCAATACAAGACACCGGCGAACTTTACCATGCCGAGTGACGGATATCTCATTCCTTATGAGGTGTGTCCTTTTGGAAAAGAGCGTGTGGGTAAAAAAGTATATCTGGATATCCTGAATACGGCAAAGGATTATGTACATATTATGACACCGTATTTAATTTTGGATTATGAAATGCTGATGGCTCTTACCTACGCTGCTAAAAGAGGTGTGCAGGTATCTATTATTATGCCGCATATTCCTGACAAAAAGGCTGCATTTGCTGTGGCAAAGACCTATTATAACGAGCTTTTGGAAGCGGGAGTGGAAATTCATGAATATGAACCGGGCTTTGTACATGCAAAGATTTTTGTTGCAGATGATGAAAAAGCAGTAGTCGGAACGGTTAATCTGGACTATCGAAGTCTGTTCCACCATTTTGAATGTGGTGTAATGATGTATAAAAATTCACAGATTTTAGAAATTGAAAAAGATTTTCAGACAACGCTGCAAAAGTGTATTAAGATGCAGCCGTCTGATTATAAACGTCAGAAGCTGGCAATGCGTATTACAGGAAAGATTTTACGTATGTTTGCCCCGCTTATGTAGAAAAAAGAAAGGGAGAAAGAGAAATGCCCATTAAAATTCAAAGTGATTTACCGGTAAAAGAAATACTGGAAAAAGAAAATATATTTGTCATGGATGAAAAAAGAGCGGTTCATCAGGACATCCGTCCGGTGCAGATTTTGATTTTAAATCTGATGCCTTTAAAGGAAGAAACAGAATTGCAGCTTTTGCGCTCTCTGTCTAACACGCCTTTGCAGGTAGACGTTTCTTTTATGATGGTAAGCAGTCATGTGTCCAAAAATACAGCTACCAGCCATTTAAACAAATTTTATCAGACCTTTGAGGAAGTAAAAGAGCATAAATTTGACGGTATGATTATTACAGGTGCTCCGGTAGAGCAAATGGAATTTGAAGAAGTAGACTATTGGCAGGAAATGACAGAAATTATGGAATGGTCTAAAAAGAATGTAACTTCTACGATTTATCTTTGCTGGGCAGCACAGGCGGGCTTGTATTATCATTACGGCTTACAAAAAAGAAAAATGGATAAAAAAGTTTTTGGGATTTTTGCTCATAAAGTGGAAAACCGAAAAATTCCTTTGGTAAGAGGGTTTGATGATGTGTTTTTTGCGCCACATTCGAGACATACAGAGGTATCTGCCGAGGACATTCATAATTGTAAAGAGCTTACAGTTCTGGCAGAGTCTGAGGAAGCCGGTGTATTTCTGGCTATGGCAAAGGATGGCAGACAGATTTTTGTCATGGGACATCCGGAATATGACAGAGTGACGCTTGACGGAGAATATAAGAGAGATTTGAGCAAAGGGCTTCCGATTGAAATGCCAAAAGGCTATTATCCGGAGGATAATGCAGAGAACAAACCGCTTCTTATGTGGCGTTCTCATGCCAATAATCTGTATACAAACTGGCTGAATTATTATGTTTATCAGGTGACACCGTATAATCTGGATGGAACACCGTTTTAATGCGGTGTTTTAGAGGCGTTGCGGAAAATCAAAAATATCGTAAAATGATGTGAAATATCGGGCAGCATTAGAAAATTGGGAGTACAAAGGGAGTATAGAAAAGTCTTTATGGGAGTACAAGCAATATGATATAAACTGTCTTTTGGAATAAGATTATGAGGGTGTATTGTGTAAGTACAATACGCCCTTAAACTTTTGGAAAAGTAATGCTAAAGGCTAAGAAATGTGATAGAATGGCAGAAATAAACAAATCTGAATTTATCTTTCGCATTGTATGCGAAATACTGTAAAAAGTGAGAAGGCAAAGAATATTTGCGTAAAAAAATAGAAATGTAAAAAGATAATTGCTTGTTAATTTAGACAATATAGATAAAAATGTAATTGTAAGGAGGTAGGAATATGCAATTAGGTCAGGCGATTGCACAAATCAGAAAGGAACGAGGGCTGACACAAGAAGCTTTTGCAAAAATATTTAGTGTAACAAGGCAGACAGTTTCAAATTGGGAGAATGAGAAGAGCTATCCAGATTTATCTACATTAGTAAAAATTAGTGATGAGTTCAATGTTTCTCTTGATGTTTTGCTGAAAGGAGATTTTCGTATGGTAAAAGATATCGATAAGAAGATAAAAAAACAACCATTCTATATAGGTATTATAATTGGCTTAGTCATTATTGTTGTTGCTTTATTTTCATTTATTTACGCCAATGACAAAAGTATTAGTGATACTACAAAAGACTATGCAGATTTTAAGTTAAACTCTGCGCTATCAATAGAGATATATGACTTTCAGAGTGGTGAGCTAATAGCTAAATACGAAGATGAAAGTAGTATAGATAAGGTCAATACTATCTTAGATATTGAAAATTGGGAAAGAGTAGAGAATATAGATAAAGACATTAATCCTATATATACCTTAGAATTATACTACAATACCACGAAGCAAGATGCAAACGATGATATACAAGAGAGTACTATTTATAGTAATGGAGAATATGCTTCATTTTTTACTACTTCATCAGGAATGGGATTAAAACAAAATTATAAAACTAATATTGATATTACGGAATTAATAGGTAAATGATAACTCAGTAATTCCAATTTGTGGCAGACAGTTTTTTGATAGAACTGTCTGCCTTTTCTTTTTTAATTATAATTGATAGTAGAGAATGTCTCATACCTAAGTATTCCAGTACGGATATATGAAATCTGCAATTTAGCATCATGAGTAATTCAATTATTGAATGACATACTGTTAAATACAAAATAATCAGGTAAACCAATATTTGTAACAAGATGCTTTGAAGCAGGCATACAGCCGAAAACAGTGCAGAAATATCTAGGTCATGCTACATTGTAAATAACAATGGATTTATATACGTATGCATTAGGTATATTGTGTAAGTCCAATATGCCCTTAAATTTTAGAAAAGTAGTGTGAAGAAACTAAGAAATATGCTAAAATAACAGAAATAAATGAGTTCGAAATTTATACAAAGAATGGAGCTGATAATGTTTTTGGGAACAATTATTTGGGTGATTTTGTGTGGGAGTGTATTTCTTATGGGAGGGTTTCTATTTACCTTTGCGGTATTTAGGCTTATACATTCAACTTTATATATAGGGGAAGTATGTGATATAGAAATTGTAGGTAGGGGAAAAGTAGATGAGGTGATATTTCACCTTATAACAGAGTATGAGGGAAAAATGGTAAAAGTCGAGCCACTAAATACATTGACAATATTTCCTTTTTTTTGAAAAGACACAGCTGAAAAGATTTAAACGAAAATATATGGGAAAACAGATGAAAATATACATTAGTACAGATGGTTCTTCCTATTTGAAACGATTTTTGCCTCGTTATTTTTTTATGAGTATATTTTTGATGGCGTTGGATATATTTGTTTTTTTAGTTCCTTATATAAGTAGTTAATGTTAGAATTGACTCTGATAATGCAATGAGAATGTAAAATTCATTTTAACGGAAAATTCAAATTTTGTGAGGTGATTATTATGATAGATATTTCTGCATGGGCAGACAACTTTTTACAAGCCTTAACTCAAAACTTTGGAGAGCGTATATGGTTTGTCGGATTACAGGGAAGTTATGCTCGTGGTGAAGCAACGGAAACAAGTGATATTGATATGGTTGTAATACTTGATGAGGTATCGGTTTTGGATATTCAAATATATAATTCAATGCTGGATACTTTATCTCATAGGGAACAGATTTGTGGTTTCCTTTCCGGAAAACAAGAACTTTTGCATTGGGAACCTTCTGACCTTTTCCAATTTTATAATGATACAAAACCGATAAAAGGAAGCCTTGATGAATTATTGTTATTGCTTGATGACGCTGCTGTGAACAGAGCAATCAAAATAGGGGCGTGCAATATCTATCATGGCTGTGTACATAATATGCTCTACGATAAAAGTGAGGAAATTTTAAGAGGATTATATAAATCAGCTTCTTTTGTTGTACAGGCAATTTGCTTTAAACAAACAGGAAAGTATATTTGCAAGCAAAAAGATTTACTGCAAATGGTCAAGTCTGATGAGCAAATGATTGTTCATACGTTTTTAGAATTAAAGGCAGAAGGCTTGATTGATTTTCAAAAGATGTCGAAGATTTTGTTTGAGTGGTCTAAGAAGTGGATTATAGAATAGTTCGGAAGGGAGGAGATATTTTGCTTATATTACAGATTGATGAAAAGAGTGTAGAAGAAACAGCTCCCTTAGTTGCTGATTTTCGGGTGGAGCTAAATTCTTACAAAGGAATAAAGGTACAGCCGGATATTCAAGAGGGAAAAGAAGATTTGCTTTATTTTTTAAAATCTCAATATCCTGTTTTTACTGCAAAAGAGGATGAAAAAGTTGTCGGATATCTTGTATGTAGAATTGAAGATGAGGTTTTATGGGTAGAACATCTTTTTGTAAGCCATGATTACAGAAGGAGAGGTATTGCTTCCCTGCTGTTTCAAAAAGCAGAGGAAATTGCTCAGTCAATGGGACAGGAAACTGTTTTTAATTACGTGCATCCGAATAATGATAGAATGATAGAATTTTTACGTTCAAAAGGCTACACAGTCTTGAATTTAATCGAAATTCGAAAGCCTTATAAAGAGGAAAAAATCAGCACGACAATTAAGGTGAATAAGCATACATTTGATTATTAAAAAGGACTTTTTAAGGGATAAATAGCTAATTCTCCAGCCATTCGATTGTCAATTTATATGTTCTAAGATAAAATTGACATACGGAGGTGGTAGAAATGTTTGAAATTGATAAACAAAAGTTTGGAAAATTTGTGGCGGAGCTGCGTAAAGAGAAAGGTGTTACTCAGAAAGAACTTGCAAAAGAATTATTTATATCAGATAAAGCAATTAGTAAGTGGGAAACCGGAGTTAGCATACCGGATACAGCTTTACTAGTTCCATTAGCAAATTCATTAGGGATTTCAGTTACAGAACTTTTAATGTGTGAAAAAAGACAATCGAGTAATACATTAGAAACAGAAAACGTTGAAGAAATTGTTAAAACAGTAATTACCTATGCAGAAGAAAATTCAGAAAGAGCATATCAAGTGAAAAAAAATCGGAATTGGATTATTTTTTATCTTTTTTCTTTTTTTATAGGTTGCATTGGAACATTCTTTAATTATAAAACAGAACAGCCATGTTTGGAAGTTTTGGCGATAACATTACTTTTAGATACTGTATTTGGAGGATATTTTTGTTGTTTTGTAAAAACAAAGTTGCCTTCATTTTATGATGAAAACAGCCTTAATTTTTTTAGCGATGGGATATTTCGGTTGAATATAGCAGGAATGAAATTTAATAATCGGAACTGGAAATACATTGTAAAGACTATTCGTATATCAATATGTTCATCTATGATTATGTTTCCTGTTGTTAATTTTGTTATGGGAAATACAATACCAAGGGTATGGAACAGTAGTGGAAAATACATACTATTGGTAGTTTTTCTTTGTAATCTTCTCGTTCCTATATATACAGTTGGTAAGAAATATGAATAATAAGTAACAATCAATATGGATTTGGAGGTACAGTTATGATAGCAATTTGTGGTGTAGATTGTTGTAACGAATGTGAGAGAAGAAAAGAATGTGGTGGTTGTAAAAAAGTTGATGGACATCCGTTTGGCGGAACTTGTATTGCTGCTGAATGTATTAAGAGAGGCGGTTTTGAAGAATTTCTGCGATTTAAAAATATATTGATTTCAGAATTTAATGCACTGGGAATAAATGGACTTGAAGTTCATGATCTTAATTTACTGAATGGGTTCTTTGTAAATTTGGAATACCCTCTTACAAATGGACAGACTGTAAAATTGTTAAATGACAATAATGTGTATTGGGGAAATCAGATAGAGGTACCTAATAGTGACAGATGTTATGGAATTGTGGCTGATGATACATATATGCTTGTTTGTGAATATGGGTGTAATGGTGAGAAACCGGAAATTATTTTGTATAAAAAGCGATAGAAAATGTAGTTACGATAAGAAATTAGGTTTATAAATGAAAATACGATTGATTTTATAAAAAAATTAAGGTCGGAAAATAGAAAAGATATATGTATTTGTGGCAGAGCTGGTCTCATTCAGCAGTCTATAAATGAAAGCTGTATTGATGAGTATTAGATTGCTTCGTCCATAGTCCTATAACGGTGTGACGGATTTAGTGTATGAGCGAAGATAAAAAGGAGGAGGAAAATGAAAAAAATCTATGGTATTGTTTTATCTGTCATCGGAATTGTAATAGCGTTAGTTGGTATTTTATTAAAAGTGAAAGAGCGTACGGCAGTATCTATTATTGGCGGTGTGGATGGACCAACCTTTATTTATGTTGCAGGTAAAATCGGTAGTGTTCCGGTGACAATTAGTGTTATTTTGGGTATTGTTTTACTGGTAATTGGTATTTGGGGAATTGTAATAAATTATAAGAAAAAATGAATGTGAGGGGGTATCAAACATTAGCAATGATTATATCCAATCAGAAACTTAATTAAAGTGAGTTTCATTCGCTTCTCTAAAAACGAAAAGTACAGGTTAAAGCAGACAGTTTTTGATAATTGTCTGCATTTTCTTTTTAAGCAGAGTTGATAGTAATACCATACAGGTAACCTGTAAACTGCACTGTTATTTGTATTACGGAATAGTGAATTTGCAGAGAAGATTGAATAAGGAAAAGCTTATGTATATAGTGATTAAAAAAATAAGGTGAGATATTGTGAGCTAAATCCGTAGTATAAAGGTAAGAGAGAAGGGAGGAATGGATTATGAAATCAAAAATATTACTTATATCTATGGGAATAGTTTTATCTTTGGCAGGCTGTGGAAATAAGGAAATCGAAATTGCTGAAGCAATGGGTTGTTATACGATTGATGTGTACTCTTATGAGGAACTGGCAGGAGATGCAGACTATGTTATGATAGGAAAAGTAGTAGAGGAGTTAGGTGTTAAATATGAATTTCCTGTCATGACGGAAGATAAGGATGGTACACAAAAAGAAGTATCTATGCCATATACAGAATACAGCGTTGAGGTGATAGAGAATTTAAAAGGAGAACTCTCTCAGGAAGAACCAATAACCATTTCAAAAGATGGCGGAATAACAAAGGACGGAAAATTTTGTGAATTACATGAATGTGATGTTTTACCAGTAAAAGGCAATGAATATGTATTTTATATTTATGCACAGGAAGACGGAAGTAATTTGGCTTCCGGTCCCAATTCTTCCATACCATTAAGTGATAATCACAAAGAGTTATCTACGATAAGTGAAGAAGCTAGGCTGGATAGGGAAAGCATTTTGGAAAAAGTAAGAAACGGTGTTGCAAATCAAATTGAAACAGACAGAGAAAAAAGAACATCAAAAGATGATGTTTCTGTGAAATAAATAGGCATTACAAAAGGTGGGGGACATAGACTCTCACCTTTTTTATGGTATAGAACAAATGAAAGCAGATGAATGATTGGGGGGAAATGTGGTATAATATTTGCACGATGTGCAAACCAAGCCAATTTCGTTGGCTTGCCGCTCCAAGGTGTCGGATTATACCGGCAATCCACGACTTGTCGAGAAAATGCTCTAACGAGCGCTTCCTCGTCTGTGTACGTGGTATAATGTTTACAAAATGGGAGATGAGAATGTATGTGGTTTGTTTTTGCTTTATTATCTGCAATTTTCGCAGCGCTTACTTCGATTCTTGCAAAAGTGGGAATTAACGGAGTAAATTCTAATCTGGCAACAGCAATCCGAAGTGTTGTTGTGGTAATTATGGCGTGGGGAATGGTTTACTTGACGAATACACAGCACGGAATAAGTGGAATAAGCAGAAAAAGCTGGATTTTTCTTATTCTTTCAGGGCTTTCCACAGGAGCATCATGGCTGTGCTATTACAGAGCACTGCAAATAGGAGAGGCATCGAAGGTTGTGCCTGTTGACAAGTTAAGCGTAGTAATTACAATTATTTTGGCAGTAATATTTTTACATGAAAAGCTTACTATAAAGTCCCTCATAGGCTGTGGGCTGATTACTATCGGAACATTGTTTATGGTAATGTAAAGAGTGTTAAAAAAAACAGATGAACATAACTTCAAAATGTGGTAGAATACCCCATTATACAAATGTGAAAAACAGAAGGGGAAATTAATGTTAATAGAATACATATTTTATATTGCATTAGGCTATTTGTCAGGAAGTCTGATGTTTGGATATGCAGTACCGAAGCTTATAAAAGGAATAGATGTGAGAAAAGAAAGCAGTGACGGAAATCCGGGAACTGCCAACGCATTTCTTTGTGGTGGAGCTTTGTGCGGAATTTTAGTTTTGCTAGGAGATATTTTGAAGGGATTATTGCCCGTATACATGGCAGGAAAACATTTGGGAACAGAGTTTATGGGCTTTGCGCTTATTATGGCAGCGCCGGTATTTGGCCATGCTTTTCCCTTAGCAGGAGGAAAGAAAAACGGAGGAAAGGGAATTGCGGTTTCCTTTGGAGTGCTTATTGGTTTATATCCGTTCTTGACAAATTTGTGGCTTTTGATTTTCTGGTATCTGCTGTTTTCTGTGGTTATTCGGATTAACCCGCACAGCTATAGGACGCTGATTACCTATATTTGTTGGACAGTCAGTGCCTTGATTTGTAAGGTGGCGCCCGCTTTGTGTATAGGAAATATGTTGATTTCCTTTGTGATTGTAGATAAGCATAGCGCAGATTTAAAGAACAGAAAAGAAAGACAAATATGTTTTGGAATTAGGAGAGCAAATCGATGAAGGTTTTAATTTTATCCTGTAAAACAGGAGGCGGACATGATGCAGCAGGATTGGCAATGAAGGAGGCGCTGGAAGCAAAAGGACATGAAGCAATTTTGTTGGATTATCTTACCTTAGCGGGACAAAAAGTGTCTCAGACAGTGGGAGATGTGTATGTAAATACGGTAAAAACAGCGCCTCATGTTTTCGGAGCAGTTTATAAGCTGGGCATGGTAATCAGCAGGATAACGAAGAAATCTCCTGTCTATTATGTCAATGCAAAAATGGGAAAATATTTGCAGAAATATTTGGAAGAAGAAAAATTTGACGCTCTTTTAATGCCTCATTTATACCCTTCGGAAACCCTTACTTATATGAAAAGACAGGGGATAGAATTGCCGTTGATGGCAGCGATTATGACAGATTATACCTGTATTCCTTTTTGGGAAGAAACCAGGTGTGATTACTATATAGTACCTCATGAGGATGTTGCAAAGGTTTGTGAAAAGCGTGGAATACCGGAAGAAAAGCTGCTTTCCATAGGTATTCCGGTCAGTGATAAATTTACAAAAACAGCGGAAAAATCTAAGGTGAGAGAGCACTTAAAACTACCGAAGGACAGAAGACTTTTTCTGGTGATGGGCGGCAGTATGGGAGCCGGTGATTTGGAAAAACTGACGATGCAGTTAGAAAAAAGAATGGAAGCTTCCGATGGAATTATTGTGATTTGTGGGAATAATAAGAAGATTTTCCAGAAGATGAAGAAGGATTATCAACACCATGAAAATATACAGATTGTGGGACAGACAAAGCAAATGTCTTTGTATATGAAAGCCTGTGATATTCTGTATACAAAGCCGGGTGGATTGACTTCTACCGAGGCGGCAGTTTCCGGTATTCCGATTGTACATACTTCACCCATACCGGGATGTGAGACAGAAAATAAGAAATTTTTTGTGAAATACGGAATGTCCATTGCACCGAGAACTGTGGAGAAACAAGTGGAAAAGGGAATAGAACTTTTGAATAATCCGGAAAAAATTCAGGAGATGAAAACAGCACAAAAGATTTATGTAGATAAAAATGCAGCGCAGAAAATTGTAGAACTGTTAGAAAAACATAGTATAAAAAAATAAAGCAAGGAGTAAGAAAGACTGTTATTTGGCAGTCTTCTTTTAATTCCACGGAAAAATTTTTCTTATGAAATTAAATACTTGACAAATCAATTATAAGAAATTAAAATATCAGTTGACTTATCAAGAAAGGAGCGGATTATGGAAAACAGAGCTTTGGGTAAGAGCATTGCGATTTTGCATCGCAGAGAACAGAAATATATGATTTCAAAAATGAAAGAGCTGGGAATAGGTTATTCCGGTTATAATTTTCTGCTTTACTTGGAAATTCATTCAGGAAGCAGTCAGAAGGAAATGTGTGAAGAGTTGGCAGTGGATGAGGCTCTGGCAGTCAGAACAATGAAACGGCTGGAAGAGACAGGTTTTATTATCCGCAAAAAATCGGAAAAAAACGGAAGATGTTACGAAATCCATCTGACAGAAAAGGGGGCAGACACCGTTCCAAAGCTGAGAACGTTTTTGTTTCAGTGGTGGAGTCAGGTAACCCAGTGTTTAACAGGAGAAGAAAAGGACATTTTGCTGTCAAGCCTTGAGAAAATGGCAGTACAGTCAGAAGATGTTTTAAAAGACATAGAAGAAAAGAAAGGCGTGTGAGTATGGAAAATAAAAATACAAATCCTCTGGGAACAGAGAAAATCGGAAGCTTACTGATGAAGTTTGCAATCCCCAGTATTATTGCAATGCTGGTCAGCTCCCTTTACAATATTGTAGACCAGTTTTTTATTGGACGAAGCGTGGGAATGTTGGGAAACGCAGCTACAAACGTAGCCTTTCCTCTTACCATTACCTGTACTGCATTGGCGCTTCTGTGCGGAATTGGAGGCGCAGCTAATTTTAACCTTGCAATGGGAAGGAAGGAGAAGGAAAAAGCGGTTTCTTTTGCAGGAGGAGCCATTGGCATGATGCTTCTGGCAGGTGTGGTTCTTACGATTGTGGTAACGCTGTTTTTAAAACCTATGATGCTTGCTTTTGGAGCAACCGATAATGTGTTGGATTATGCACTGACTTATACGGGAATTACGTCTTTGGGATTTCCTTTTCTTATTGTAACCACAGGTGGAAGTAACCTTATCAGGGCAGACGGAAGTCCAAAATATTCCATGATTTGTACATTGGCAGGAGCGATTATCAATACAATTTTAGACCCGTTATTTATCTTCACCTTTGATATGGGAATAGCAGGTGCGGCATGGGCAACCATTATCGGACAGGTAGTTTCAGGAATTATGGTTTTGGGCTATCTGGCAAAGTTTAAAACAGTACACATTCCGCTGAAAGCGCTGCTGCCTTCTAAGGCGTCATGGCTTCCGATTTTAACTCTTGGAATTGCTCCGTTTTTTAATCAGATGGCAATGATGATTGTGCAGATTGTCATGAATAACACCTTAACTTATTATGGCGGACAATCCTCTTACGGAAGCGAAATTCCCATGGCATGTGCGGGAATTATATCAAAAGTAGGTATGATTTTCTTTGCGATTGTTATTGGAATTTCTCAGGGAATACAGCCGATTATCAGCTTTAATTATGGTGCGGGAAACGGAAAACGAGTAAAAGAAACTTATAAAAAAGCGCTCACGGCGGCCATTCTTATTTCCACGGCAGCGTTTCTTTTGTTTCAAATTTTTCCGAGAGAAATTATCTCTGTTTTCGGTTCAGGAAGCGAAGAATATTTTACTTTTGCAGAGAAATTTTTCCGTATTTATTTGTTTTTCACCTTTATTAACGGAATACAGCCGATTACGGCGAATACCTTTACATCCATCGGAAAATCGGGAAAAGGCGTGTTCCTTTCTCTTACAAGACAGATTATTTTCCTGCTGCCTTTGTTGATTATCCTTCCGATTTTCATGGGAATTGACGGTGTTATGTATTCTGCCCCCGTAGCGGATGGAATTGCAGCAGTATTTTCTGCTTGGTTTATGTGGAAAGAATTTAAAATTATAGACAAACAAATGCCGAATTAAATACATATTAATTAGATGAGACTGCCGTATGGGATATCATTTCCGATGCGGCAGTCTTTTAGCTGTTTACAGTGATTTTTCAGTGTTTAGATACTTCTTTAATGTGTTTCTGACGCCTCCCGGGGAAGCGATTTCTTCTATAAACATTTCTTCGATTTTTTCTCCAATTCCTGCTTTATATAAATCTACTCCGAAAATGGAAGCATCTGAAAGAATGGTTTTTAATTGACCGCAATAAGACTTTGGATTTTCTATTTCGATGCCTCTGAGTGATTGAGTCAGCATGGGAAGCATAGGGTCGGGAGAAAGCTCAAAGGGATTTCCTTTATCATCTACACCTATAAGGTATCTGCACCATCCTGCGATGGCAAGAGGAATAGCTGTTAGTTTGTTTGCAGTTCCGTATTTTTTAATGTAGGCCTTGATGGTTTCACCGTAGCGAATTCCCACTTTTTGTGAGGTATCGGTTGCAATTCGCTGCGGGGTATCCGGCATAAAAGGATTGGGAAACCGGACATTGATAACTTCGTCTGCAAAGGCAGAGGGAGATAAAATACCGGGGTCTGTAACCACAGGCATGCCTTCGGTTAATCCGATTTCATGCACGAATTTGCTCAGCTCGCAGTCCTTCATTTCATCTGCAATAGAGGTATAACCCAGAAGGCAGCCATATACAGCTAAGGCTGTATGGAGCGGGTTCAGACAGGTGGTTACCTTCATTCGCTCCACCTTATTTACAGTGTCTCTGTCTGTGAGATAAACACCTGCTTTTTCCAGAGGAGGTCGGCCGTTTGGAAAATTGTCTTCGATTACCAGATATTGCGGAGCTTCTGCATTTACAAAGGGAGCAATGTAAGTCTTTTTAGAAGTAATCATAGGCTTCATATTTTCTACACCGCTTCTTTCCAAAGTCTTGCAGACGGAGTCCGCAGGTCTTGGTGTGATTTTATCAATCATGGTCCAAGGGAAGGAAATTCGCTTCTCGTCCGAAAGATAGGACAGAAATCCTTCCTTTACAGAACCCTTTTCCTGCCATTCTTTTGCCGTATCTAAAACAGCTTTTTGCAGTTTTTCACCGTTATGGGAACAGTTATCCATAGATACAAGGGCGAGGGGCGCTTGATTGGCTTTGTAACGTTTGTAAAGCAAGGCGCATACAAGGGATATGGCAGAGCTTGAATCTTTTAGGGCATACCCTTTTTCTGTAATGGTAAAAGAAACCATCTGCAAGGAAGGATTGATAAAAATTTCTTCTAAACGCTTACAATCTTCCGGAAAATCAGGGCTTGCCTTGTAAGCCTCCGTAAGAGAGCCCAGCACCTTTTTATCCATAGAACCATCTGATTTTAAAGTGACAGCCAGTACCAGATTGTCAAAGGGCTTATAGATTTTATCAATAACATCAAAATCAAAGGTTTCCACACAGGCAATTCCTGTCTGCATTTCCCCCGCAGACAGCAGAGTGTCAGCCAGACCGCCCATGAAAATTCGGAAGATATTGCCTGCACCAAAGTGTACCCATACAGGATTTTCTTTTGTGTTTTTTCTGATTTTTTCTATATCGTAGGTAGGAAGCGCAATGTTTGCAGCCTTCCAATCCTCTTTTTTCTGAATACCGTTTAATGTTAATTGCATAGCTTATTTCTCCTCTTTTTCAATGGCTTCCCACAGACCGCACAGATAGGCAGAACCCAGCGCTCTGTCGTATAGTCCGTATCCGGGCATGGCTTTTTCACCCCACATCATTCTGCCGTGATCCGGACGGATTGGGCCGTCAAAGCCTGCATCATGAAGGGCTTTCAGAATTTTGTATATGTCAAAAGCTCCGTCAGAGCTTAAATGAGCGCTTTCCTCAAAATCACGCATACCGTCATTAAAACGGAGATTTCTCACATGAGCAAAGTGAATTCTGCCCTTCAGCATGTGAATAGTATCAATCAAATCATTATTCAGGTTTGTTCCGTAAGAGCCGGTACAAAAGGTAATTCCGTTGTGCTTATTAGGAACCGTATCCATCATACGTTTTAAATTTTCCTGTGTGGAAATAATACGGGGAAGTCCGAAGACACTCCAAGAGGGGTCATCGGGATGAATTGCCATGTTAATGTCATATTTGTCACAAGCAGGCATAATGGCTTCCAGAAAATATTTTAAATTGGCGAACAGACGGTCTTTGTCAAAGCCTTTATACAGGGTAAAGAGCTCCTTTACCTTTTCCATGCGCTCCGGTTCCCAGCCGGGCATGACAGAGCCATTCATATTATTTTTGATAGTTTCAAACATTTTCTCAGGCTCTAATTCATCGATTTGTTTTTGGCTGTAAGCCAGAACCGTAGTACCGTCTTCTCGTTTTCTGTCAAGCTCTGTTCTTGTCCAGTCAAATACAGGCATGAAATTATAGCAGACTGTATGAATGTCTGCTTTTCCCAGATTTTCCAGTGTTTTTATATAATTCTCAATATCTCTGTCTCTGTCAGGCGAGCCGGTTTTAATGGCATCGCTGACGTTGACGCTTTCAATACCTGCCAGATGCAGACCGGCATCCTCAATTTCATTTTTCATAGTCAGAATTTCATCCAAGGTCCAGACTTCACCGGGGAGTTTTTCATAAAGTGTGGTAATAATGCCTTTTACATAACAAATCTGATGAATTTGCTCTAACGTAACGGTATCGTGTTTTTTGCCATACCATCGCATTGTCATTTCCATAATCTGTGTTCCTCTCTTTTTGCGTACTTTACAGTTAGTATGATAAAAATATTGAAAAAAATACAAAATTACGGAAGCATTGTGGATGTTGAAAAAGCTTTGTTTCTGTATTACAATCAATTCGTATAAAAAAGAATATTATGGGTAAGAGGTGTGAAAAATGTATCATGGATTTGGAAAATTTATCAGAGGAAAAGGATTTTCCATATTGTTTTATTTGGTTTCCGTATTATTGATGTTTTATCTGACAGTAAAAATCGGAAGTGTTGCGGAATATGTTTTTTCCGTGGATATCTATTCTGCTGTTTTTGTTGTTTTAGCTGTTTTGATGTTTTATATGCTTTGCTACTTCAGCAGTAAAAAAGCAGAAAAAAGGGCAAAAAATTTGTATGAAGTCTGCGGTGTTGTGCTGTGTGTGCTTTTAAATCTTACCATGTGTTTTCTGGTGTTTGATTTTTTAAATATTTTTGTGCCCTTTGAAAAAGCAGGATGGTGTTTGATACCCACAGCGGCAGGAGTGCTGTTGTCTGCATACGGATTTTTTCATGCCAGACATTTAACCGTGAAAAAATACCAAATTCAGTTGGGAGAAAAGAAGCTGAACAAAAGGTTGGTTCTATTAAGTGATATTCACACAGGCTCCTTCGTCAATGAAAAGCATCTGGAGAAAATCATAGAAAAAGTGAATGAGTTAAATGCAGATTTGATTTTCATTGCAGGGGACACTTTTGACGTCAAGGCTTTTGAATGCTGTAACCTTCCAAAACTGGAAGAAATATTCAGAAGGCTTCGTTCTAAAGAAGGGGTATATGCAAGTCTTGGAAATCATGATCCACTTTCTTCGGAAAAGAATGTGAGAGAGTTTTTTGAAAAGTCAGGTATTTGTCTGCTGACAGATAAATGTGCAGAAACACAGGATTTTTATATTATAGGCCGTGAGGATGTGACTTCCTGTCCTGACAGAAAAAGTCTTGCAGAAATACTTCCGAAGAAAAGAGGCAGGAAACCGGAAATTTTGTTAGACCATAATCCCGGTGGTATAGAGGAAGCCATAGAAAATAAAGTCACGCTTGTTTTGTGCGGACATACCCATAAAGGCCAGTTTTTTCCGGCAACTTTTTTTACAAGACTTGCCTATGGAAAGAAAGACTTTTACGGATATGCGAAAAGAGAGGAAACCCAGAGTATTGTATCTGCGGGAACAGGGTATTTTCAAATGCCCATGAGAATTGGAAGCAACAGTGAAATCGTACTGATAGAAGTATAAAAGAAACCGCCTCATTAGGAAGCTGTGTAATGCTTCTTAATGTGGCGGTCTTTTATTTTGTATTTAGCTTTTAATGATTAGTTATCTTCCTCTGTCATAGTGTATACCTGACGTTTTCTTGCCATTTCATCGCTTGCCAGATATTCGTCATAAGTGGTAATCTTGTCGATTAAAACACCGTTTGGAAGAATTTCCATAATACGGTTTGCGGTTGTCTGAACAATCTGGTGGTCATGAGAAGCAAAGAGCAGAACGCCCGGGAACTTAATCATACCGTTGTTCAAAGCTGTAATAGACTCCATATCCAGATGGTTGGTAGGCTCATCTAAGATTAAGATATTCGCACCGGAAATCATCATTTTGGAAAGGAGACATCTTACTTTTTCACCACCGGAAAGTACACGGACTTTTTTCACACCGTCTTCACCGGGGAAGAGCATACGTCCAAGGAAACCACGTACATAAGTAGCATCCTTAATTTCAGAATAACCGGTGAGCCAGTCTGCAATAGTTAAATCGTTATCAAATTCTTTTGTACTGTCTTTTGGGAAATATGCCTGAGAAGTAGTAACGCCCCATTTGTAAGTACCTTCATCCGGCTCCATTTCACCCATTAAAATTTGGAATAATACAGTTTTGGCACGTTCATTTCCGCCGACAAAAGCTACTTTATCATCATGCCCTAAGGTGAAAGTAATATTATCTAAAACTTTTACACCATCGATGGTTTTTGAAAGTCCTTCTACCATCAAGACTTCATTTCCGATTTCACGGTTTGGACGGAAGTCAATGTAAGGATATTTACGGCTGGACGGACGCATATCATCTAACTGAATTTTTTCCAAAGCACGTTTTCTGGAAGTAGCCTGTTTTGATTTGGAAGCGTTAGCAGAAAATCGGGAAATAAATTCCTGAAGCTCTTTAATCTTTTCTTCCTTCTTACGGTTAGCTTCCTTCATCTGTTTGATTAAAAGCTGGCTGGACTCATACCAGAAGTCATAGTTTCCGGCATAGAGCTGGATTTTACCGTAGTCGATATCTGCAGTATGTGTACAAACCTTGTTTAAGAAGTAACGGTCATGAGATACTACGATAACGGTGTTTTCAAAGTTAATTAAGAATTCCTCAAGCCATTCAATAGCATCTAAATCCAAGTGGTTGGTAGGCTCGTCAAGGAGCAGGATGTCAGGATTACCGAAAAGCGCCTGAGCAAGGAGAACCTTAACTTTCTCGCTTCCCTTTAAGTCAGACATCAGGGAATAGTGTAAATCTGTATCAATACCCAGACCGTTTAAAAGCATAGCCGCATCGGACTCTGCTTCCCAGCCGTTCATTTCTGCAAATTCACCCTCTAATTCACTGGCACGGATACCGTCTTCGTCTGTGAAATCTTCTTTTGAATAAATCGCTTCTTTTTCCTTCATAATATCATAAAGACGCTGATTTCCCATAATAACAGTATCCAGAACAGGATAGGAGTCATATTTAAAGTGGTCCTGCTGTAAAAAGGACAAACGCTGTCCGGGAGTAATGGTAATGTTACCATTTGTGGTTTCCAGCTGTCCTGAAAGGATTTTCAAAAAGGTAGATTTACCTGCACCGTTAGCACCTATCAAACCATAACAGTTGCCTTCTGTAAATTTAATATTAACATCTTCAAACAGTGCTTTCTTTCCAATTCGTAAAGTAACATTATTTGCTGCAATCATGTTCTAATTTTCCCTCACTTATTTTATAAAACAATTTTTATGATTTCTGCGTAATCTCTTTTATTGTACCTGAAAACAGGGAATTTGCAAGTGTTTCTTACGAAAAATACTTGATTAAAGGAGTACAGATTGATATAATAATGCTCTGAATAAGAGTAATTATCTAATTATAATAAAGAAATACAAAGATAAAGAGGGGAAATATTCCATGTTAATTACAAGAGAATGTGACTATGGCGTGCGTATTATTCGAGCGCTGGCCAATGGAGATAAAATGTGTGTGCATCAGATATGCGAGCAGGAGGATTTAACACCTGCCTTTGTCTATAAAATCTTAAAAAAGCTGGAAAAGAAGGAAATTGTAAAATCTTTTCGTGGAAGCAACGGGGGCTATGCTTTGAAAAGCTCTGTAAAGGAGCTGACTTTGCTGGATATTTATCTGGCAGTAGACCCGGAGTTTTATATGATTGAATGTATGAACCCGCAAAAGCCCTGTACGCATAATCAATCGGATTGCGGGTGTGCCGTGCATAGAGAGCTGGCAAGAGTGCAGCAGATTTTATTGACAGAATTAAAAGCACATTCCATTGCGGAAATTATCGGACTGGAAAAGGAATAGAAAATCGGATTTGTTTTTTTAGAAAAACATTATGCTTTCTTTGGTTTTAGAAATAGACATGCCCTTGAAATCGTGCTATAATTTAATATAGACTTCGGGAGCGAAGTGAAATATTGTTGAAAACAATTTTCAAGGAGGAAAATCAAATGGCTAGAAAGATGAAAACCATGGATGGTAACCATGCAGCAGCTCATGCTTCTTATGCGTATTCTGATGTAGCGGCTATCTATCCTATCACCCCGTCATCTGTAATGGCAGAGGCAACAGACGAATGGGCAACACAGGGAAGAAAGAACATTTTCGGACAGGAAGTACAGGTTACTGAAATGCAGTCTGAAGCAGGTGCAGCAGGTGCAGTTCACGGTTCTCTGGCAGCAGGTGCTCTGACTACAACATATACAGCATCTCAGGGACTTCTGTTAATGATTCCAAACCTTTACAAAATTGCCGGAGAGCAGTTACCGGGTGTTATCAACGTTTCTGCTCGTGCATTAGCAAGCCATGCACTGTCAATCTTCGGTGACCATTCTGACGTATACGCATGTCGTCAGACAGGATGCGCAATGTTATGTGAGTCTTCCGTACAGGAAGTTATGGACTTAACACCGGTTGCTCATTGCTCTGCAATCAAAGGTAAAGTTCCATTCATTAACTTCTTTGACGGTTTCCGTACATCTCATGAAATTCAGAAAATTGAAACATGGGATTACGAAGATTTAAAAGATATGGTAGATATGGACGCTGTTGACGAATTCCGTAAACACGCATTAAACCCAAATCATCCATGTCAGAGAGGTTCTGCTCAGAACCCTGATATCTTCTTCCAGGCAAGAGAAGCATGTAACCCATACTACGATGCTTTACCGGCATTAGTACAGGAATACATGGATAAAGTAAATGAAAAAATCGGCACAAACTACAAATTATTCAACTACTACGGTGCTGAAGATGCTGAACACGTTATCATTGCTATGGGTTCTGCATGTGAAACAATCGAAGAAACAATCGATTACTTAATGGCAGCAGGCAAAAAAGTTGGTCTTGTTACAGTTCGTCTTTACAGACCATTCTGCGCTGAAGCATTAGTAAACGCTATTCCGGAGACTGTAAAACAGATTTCTGTATTAGATAGAACAAAAGAACCGGGCGCTCTTGGCGAACCATTATACTTAGACGTTGTTGCTGCATTAAAAGGTACAAAATTCAACGATACACCAATCTTCAGCGGACGTTACGGATTAGGTTCTAAAGATACAACTCCGGCTCAGATCGTTGCTGTATACGAAAACACAACAAAAGAAAAATTCACAATCGGTATTGTTGATGATGTTACAAACTTATCTCTGGAAGTTGGAGCTCCTCTTGTTACAACACCGGAAGGAACAATCAACTGCAAATTCTGGGGATTAGGTGCTGACGGTACTGTTGGTGCAAACAAAAACTCCATCAAGATTATCGGTGATAATACAGATATGTATGCTCAGGCATACTTTGATTACGACTCTAAAAAATCCGGCGGTGTTACAATGTCTCACCTTCGTTTTGGTAAGAGCCCAATCAAATCCACATACCTGATTAAACAGGCGAACTTTGTTGCTTGTCACAATCCTTCCTATGTTAACAAATATAACATGGTTCAGGAATTAGTTGACGGCGGTACATTCTTATTAAACTGCCCATGGGATATGGAAGGTCTTGAAAAACATTTACCAGGACAGGTAAAAGCTTTCATCGCTAACCACAACATCAAATTCTATGTAATTGATGGTATTAAAATCGGTAAAGAAATCGGACTTGGCGGACGTATCAATACAGTTCTTCAGTCTGCATTCTTTAAACTTGCTAACATCATTCCAGAAGAACAGGCTATCGAATTAATGAAAGCTGCTGCAAAAGCTACTTACGGAAGAAAAGGTGACGCTATCGTTCAGATGAACTATGACGCTATCGATGCAGGTGCAAAACAGGTTGTTGAAATTCAGGTTCCGGAAAGCTGGAAAGACTGTGCTGATGAAGGTTTATTCATGGCTCACGCTGAAGGCGGACGTCAGGATGTTGTTGACTTCGTAAACAACGTTCAGGCTAAAGTAAATGCTCAGGAAGGTAATACATTACCTGTATCTGCATTTAAAGATTATGTAGACGGTACAACACCATCCGGTTCTTCTGCATACGAAAAACGTGGTATCGCAGTAGATATCCCTGTATGGCAGCCGGAAAACTGTATCCAGTGTAACCGTTGTGCATACGTTTGTCCTCATGCAGTTATCCGTCCGGTTGCTATGACAGATGCTGAAGTAGCAGCAGCTCCGGAAGGAATGAGAACATTACCTATGACAGGTATGGCTG
>OLNG01000272.1_pt1 | contig 50410 bp, 38 predicted proteins | sample 1643091 | NCBI WGS metagenome assembly OLNG01 (sample SAMEA3136661, study PRJEB25190) | human gut metagenome | biome: human gut; feature: human-associated habitat; material: faeces | place: Austria | collected 2013 | reverse complement strand
AAGGGGAGAACTATCAGGTTGTTTCTGTGATCGGTGATGGAGCGCTGACCGGCGGTATGGCGTATGAAGCGTTGAATAATGCGGCGGAATTAAAGAAGAATTTTATTATTATTTTGAATGATAATGAGATGTCCATTACCCGGAATGTGGGTGGAATGTCCTCTTATCTGGATCATATCCGGATGGCGGCACCGTACACAGAGCTGAAAATGGGCGTAACCAACGCTCTGAAAAAGATTCCAAAAGTGGGAGATGGCATGGTGGATGCACTTCATAAGACAAAAAGCAGCATCAAACAGCTGGTGATTCCTGGAATGCTTTTTGAAAATATGGGACTGACCTATCTTGGTCCGGTGGATGGACACGATATGCGGCAACTGGGAAAAGTGTTGCAGGAAGCAAAACGGAAGAAGGGTCCGGTACTGATCCATGTGCTGACAGAAAAAGGCCGTGGATATGAACCGGCGATGCGCCATCCGGCCAGATTTCACGGGGCAGCACCTTATGAGATCGAGACAGGTCTTCCAAAATCCAAAGGAAATCCGTCCTATACCGACATTTTTTCAACAGTCATGCGAAAATTCGGCGACCGGGAACCGGATGTAGTAGCGGTATCGGCAGCAATGGTACCGGGAACCGGACTGAAACGGTTCGGCAATATGTTCCCGGATCGCCTGTTTGATGTGGGAATCGCAGAAGAACATGCGGTGACTTTCGCTGCGGGACTGGCACTTGGAGGCCTTCGCCCGGTGGTCGCGATTTATTCGTCATTTTTGCAGCGCGCGATCGATCAGATCCTGCACGATGTGTGTATGCAGAATCTTTCGGTCGTATTTGCCGTGGACCGCGCAGGTTTAGTGGGAAGTGATGGAGAGACACATCATGGATGTTTTGACTTAAGTTACCTGTCCATGATGCCGAATATGACCGTCATGGCACCGAAAAATAAATGGGAACTTTCCGATATGATGAAATTTGCCATCCGGCAGAACGGTCCGGTGGCGATCCGATATCCGAGAGGCGAAGCCTATACCGGGTTGGAAGAGTATCGGGCACCGATTGAGATGGGAAAAGCGGAAGTTCTGGAAAAAGGAAAAGAGATTGCCATTCTGGCAGTGGGAAATATGGTGCGGACGGCCGTACAGGTGACAGAAAATCTCCGTAAAAAAGGATATGAACCGACACTGGTAAATATGCGGTTTGTGAAACCACTGGATACGGAGCTTCTGGATATTATAAAAGAAGATCACAGTCTGATCGTCACCATGGAAGAAAATGTAAAATCCGGCGGTTTCGGAGAACAGGTGATGACATATTATGGAAGCAGAATGCATGGTCCGGCAGTGCGGATCGTTGCGATCGAAGACCGGTTTGTGCCGCATGGAAGTGTGGAGGATCTGATGCGTCAGCAGCAGATGGACAGTGATTCGGTGACAGAACGGGTGCTTCAGTGGCAGACGAAAGTAAAAACGAAGTAGTTATTCAGTATGCGTAACTGTGAAAGCAGTGAACAGTTACGGACAGAGCAAAACTGAAGATACAGAAATAAGACAGGAGATACAGGAATGAAAGAACGATTGGATGTACTGGTAGTCAGCCGTGGACTGGCACCGTCAAGAGAAAAAGCGAAAGCGATCATTATGGCGGGCAATGTGCTGGTTGACGGACAGAGAGAAGATAAAGCGGGATCCATGTTTAAAGATACGGTAGAGATCACGGTAAAAGGACATACCTTACCGTATGTCAGCCGAGGTGGACTGAAACTGGAAAAAGCCATGACACACTTCGGTGTTACGCTGAAAGATAAGGTCTGCATGGATGTCGGAGCTTCTACCGGAGGATTTACCGACTGCATGCTGCAAAACGGTGCGGTGAAAGTATATTCCATCGATGTCGGACACGGACAGCTGGACTGGAAATTAAGAAATGATGAGCGTGTGGTCTGTATGGAACGGACCAATATCCGTTATGTCGTGCCGGAAGATATTCAGGAATTATCCCAGTTTACTTCGATCGATGTATCGTTTATTTCTCTGACCAAAGTTCTTCTTCCGGTGAGAAATCTGCTGACCGAAGACGGAGAGGTCGTATGTCTGATCAAACCGCAGTTCGAGGCGGGAAGAGAAAAAGTAGGCAAAAAAGGTGTGGTGAGAGATCCGGCAGTGCACCGGGAGGTCATCGAGATGGTGACCGCGTATGCACAGAGTATTTCTTTTGCACCGTGTCATCTGGAATTTTCCCCGATCAAGGGACCGGAGGGAAATATTGAATACCTGCTGCATCTGAAAAAACTTCCGGAAGGAGAACACTGCGAGGAAGTACCATTTGAGATTGCAAAAGTCGTGGAGGCGGCACACAAAGAACTGTCATCAACAACCCCGCATCCTGCACAGAAACGCTGAAAATACAGGATGATACGGGAAACAGAGAGTGAGCATCATGGATAAATTTACGATCATAGTCAACGGAGCAGAAAACAGAAGAGGGAAGAATCAGGCGGTTGCCGGAAAGATTGCAGACTATCTGAAAAATCATCAGAAAGAATGTGTGATTCTGCCGGCAGGTGAGAAGAAAGAAGGACAGTCCTATTCGTATACAGATCCGGAGCGGATCCCGGAGGGAACGGAATGTATCATTGTGCTTGGGGGAGATGGAACGCTTCTTCAGGCGGCAAGGGACGTGGTGGATCTGGAGATTCCGTTGTTTGGTATCAATATGGGAACGCTCGGTTATCTGGCGGAGATCGACCAGTATTCGATCTACCCGGCGATGGACCGGCTGATGAGTGACCGGTTTACGATTGAAAAGCGAATGATGCTGTTCGGAACCTTGATCCATGAAGGACAGGCAGCGGGCAGCGATATCGCCCTGAATGATATTGTGATTAGCAGAGAGGGCTCTCTGCGTGTGGTACGGTTTAACAATTATGTCAATGATACTTATCTGAACACCTACAAGGCGGATGGAATCATTATTTCCACGCCGACGGGATCGACCGGCTACAGTCTGTCTGCCGGTGGTCCGATCATATCTCCTGCGGCATCCATGATTCTGATGACACCGCTGGCACCGCATACCCTGAATACCAGAAGCATTGTATTTTCACCGGAAGATGTGATCGAGGTGGAACTGGGAGAGGGAAGAGATGGCAGTATCGAGAGCGGCATGGCGTATTTTGACGGTGCAGCCGCGATGCCGATGGTGACCGGTGACCGGATACGGATCGAAAAATCAACCAAGGCAACCAGGATCATCAAGATCAACAACATTAGTTTTCTGGAAACTCTTCGTAAGAAGATGCGAAATAATTAGGAGCGAATAATCATGAAGATAGAGAGACATTCCCAGATCATCCGTCTGATCAGTCAGTATGATATCGAGACGCAGGAGGAACTGGCAGAAAAACTGAACGAAAGCGGTTTTCGGGTGACACAGGCAACGGTATCGAGAGATATCCGGGAACTGAAACTGACGAAAATATCCAAACCGGGCGGAGGTTCCCGCTATGCGGTACTGCAAAGCGTCGATCAGGAGATGAGCAGAAAATACACGAATGTGCTGCGTACCTCTTTCCAGTCGATGGATCTGGCACAGAATATCCTGATCGTAAAGACCGTATCCGGTATGGCGATGGCGGCCGCTGCAGCACTTGATGAGATGCAGATTCCGGAGATTGTAGGCAGCATCGCAGGGGACAATACGCTGATGTGTGTGGCACGAAGTGCAGACGAAGGTCTGGTACTGATGGAAAAGATTCGGAAAATGATTGTATAGACAAAATTTTTATTAACATGGAGTACATTACTTAAAAAGGAGCAGAATGCTAACATATTTACATGTAAAAAACCTGGCCCTCATCGATGAGGCAGAAGTGGAATTCGGGCCGGGATTAAATATTCTTACCGGTGAGACAGGAGCCGGTAAATCTATCCTGATGGGTTCCGTAAACCTTGCACTCGGACAGAAAATGTCCAGAGAAATGCTGCGCGATGAAGAAAAACCTGCGCTGGTGGAACTCATTTTTCAGGTGGACAATCCAGGATGCGTGGAACGATTAAAAGAGAAGGAAATCTCTGTGGAAGAAGGGCAGATCATTATATCCAGAAAACTCACCGGAAACCGGAGTATCAGCCGATTAAATGGTGAGGTTTGTACGGCTGCCCAGATCCGGGAGATCTCTTCTCTTCTTTTGGATATACACGGGCAACACGAACACCAGTCCCTGTTGTACCAGGATCAGCAGTTAAAGATTCTGGATGCCTACGGGAAAGAAGCAATTCAGGAGAAAAAACAGACCGTCCGGGAGCATTTTCAGATTTGGAGTCAGAAAAAGAAAGAACTGACATCCTATCAACTGGACGAAGAAACCAGAAAACGGGAAATTTCTTTTCTGGCATTTGAATTGCAGGAGATCGAGGAAGCAGGACTTCGTCCGGGCGAGGATGAAGAACTGGAAAAACAGTACAAAAAGATGTCATCGAGCAGAAATATCCTCGAAGCGATGGCAGCAGTCAGAGGCTATACAGGCAACGACAACGGCGCACAGGATCTGGTCGGCCGGGCCGTACAGGAGACAAACCGGATGCTTGGAGTCGATGAAGCGCTGCAGCAGATTGCAAGCCTTTTACAGGATGTGGAAAGTCTGCTATCTGATGTGAATCGTGAAGTCAGCGACTATGTGGAAAATATGACGTTTTCCGAGGAAGAATTCTATGAGACAGAACAGAGACTGAACCTGCTGAACCGTCTGAAAGCGAAATACGGTTCTACCGTAAAAGAGATTCTGGCATGCAAGGAAGAAAAGCAGAAAGAACTGGATCGCCTGTATCATTTTGAACAGTATAAAGAAAAACTGGAAAAAGAGACGCAGAAAGCGGAGGAGGAACTGGCAGCTGTCTGTGGTGAATTGTCTGAATTGCGTAAAAATTATGGAAAACAGCTGGAAGAACGGATCATTCAGGGATTACAGGATCTGAATTTCCTGGATGTGAAGTTTGAGATTGATTTTGAGATTACGGAACACTATACGGCAAATGGAAACGATAAAATCTGCTTTACGATTTCCACAAACCCGGGAGAACCGTTACGACCGCTAGCAAAAGTGGTATCCGGCGGTGAGCTTTCCCGTATCATGCTGGCGATCAAAACGATCCTTGCGGATAAAGATGAGACAGAGACGCTGATCTTTGACGAGATCGACACCGGTATCAGCGGAAGAACGGCACAGAAAGTATCGGAGAAGATGGCAGTGATCGGAAGAAATCATCAGGTGATCTGTATCACGCATCTGCCGCAGATCGCAGCAATGGCGGATGAACATTTTGAGATCGCCAAAAAGACGGATCATCAGGTGACAAGAACACAGATTCGTCTGCTGGATGAAGACGCTTCGGTAGAAGAGATTGCAAGGATCCTTGGTGGCGCGCAGATCACCGAACATACGATGGAAAGCGCAAAAGAGATGAAAGAACTGGCACGAAAGAAGAAGGAAGAACTATAGGGGGAATACCATGGGAGGATCTTTAAAAGAGACATCCTACGAAAAACGGATACAGCGACTGATGCTTCTCGGAGAAGACGGGGATCAGTATGGTCTGTATATTGACATTTCGAATAATATCGTATGGGAAGTAAAAAACCCGGAACAGGCGTGCTGGGAAGGCGAGACAGGGCGCGCCGGTGGAGTCACGGCGTGGCTGAAAAAGCAGATTTATCCGTACATTATGGATAACGAAGAAGAACAGAAATTCCGTCGTACTTTTATGCAGGGAGAACTGCTGCGGCTTTTCCAGTCGGGGCAAAGACAGGTACAGCTTGGTTACCGGTTCAGAAAAGGAAAGTACATTACTTATTATCATGTAAATATAGAGATGTTTGAACATCCCCGGAAACACACGATCGAGTGCTGTGCAATTTGGAGAAATGATACCATCCCGTATGTCAACCGGGTGATCAGCCAAGGACTTTTACAGGATAAATACCGGATGATCGCTGTGCTGGATATTCAGGAAAAAACAGTATTTGTACGGAAACATACATTTGATGATATGGAACTGGTCTGTGACCAGCCGCTGGAATACCGTGAATTTATTGAAAAACTGTGTGAACATCGGGTGGAAAAGAAAGACAGAGACTGGTTTGTAACTTCCACTCGTCTGGACTATATGGAAGAAAACTTACAGATGGCAGGGACATATTCACTTACGGTTTATAATGAGGAGCGCGGAGCAGAACGATATACTTACCAATGGCTGGATAAAGAGTACCGGGAGGTGCTGATCGCAGTGGAAGACCGGACGGTGGAGATGGAAAAGGATCCTCTGACCGGTTATCTGAACCGCAGCGGATTTCTTCGAAAGACAGAGCATATTTTGAAAAAGAATGCAGATCAGTATCAGTTTGCTGTAATTTATTTTAATATCCGCAAGTTTTCTGGTTTGAATGATGTCTATGGCTATGCAAATGGGGATAAGATCATCCGTTCCTATATGGATCGGATCCAGAACAGCGTGCTTCGCCCACTGGCACTGGGACGGGTATCTGCTGACCGGTTCCATGCACTCGTCGATGTGAAGAATCTGGAACTTTCCGAACTGGGAAAACTGTTGCAGTATCCGGTGCGGATCCGCGGGGAACAGGTGGAAATCTACGGCCGCTGTGGAATTTATTACATTCCGGAGCACTGTGATCTGGAGGTTTCTCAGATGTGCGATCTGGCAAAAATGGCAAAAAATAAGATTTCCAACCAGTATATGCAGCCGTATGAGCTTTATCAGGAGGATATGAAGACCGAGTACGGGCAGAAAAATCTGGCACTTTTGAATCTGGAAAAGGCGCTGGAACAGGAAGAATTCGTAGTCTGTTACCAGCCGGTGGTAGATGGACAGACCGGGGAAATTGTATCAGCGGAAGCGCTCGTTCGCTGGAACAGTTCAGGGGCAGAACCGATGGTTCCGTCGGTGTTTGTACCGGAACTGGAGGACAGCGGATATATCACAAAACTGGATACCTATATTGACCAGACGGTTCATCGGTTTCAGGAAGAACGGTATTGTCAGGAAAAACGGATGGTTCCGGTGGCAGTGAATCTTTCAAGGATGGATCTGATGGACGAGCGGATGACGGAGCGGATCTTTACGGAGATTCAGGAAACAAAGGTTCCGAAACAGTATTTTCGATATGAGATTATTGAATCTGCATACACAATTATCAGCACGCAGGGAGAAGAATTCCTGGAAAGTCTGAGACAACAGGGCGTTCAGATTTTTCTGGATGATTTTGGAACCGGAGTTTCCACGTTCGAGACGGTACGAGATTATACGTTTGACGCCTTGAAGTTGGATATGGGATTTGTCAAAAAAATCGGAAAAGATCAAAAAAGCGATGCAATCGTGGTATCGATCATTGATCTGGCGCATCGGATGGGAATGAAAGTCGTTGCAGAAGGCATTGAAAATCAGCAGCAAAGTGATTTCCTGCGTGCGCATGGCTGCGATTACTTACAGGGTTTCTACTATTATAAGCCGATGTCCGCAGAAGAATTTTCCAAACTTCTGGATAAATAATGAAAAACAACAAAAAACTGCAAGTGTGAAATAAACGCTTTGTCACATACTAACGGAGAAGACAAAAACGAAAGGATGTGGCGGAAACTTGCAGGAAAGACAGAAAAAATATCGAAAATTTTTGTGGTACGCTCTGGCGGGGACGCTGCTGGGTTTATTTGTATTAATATATGGAACTTTGAAGGAAAACATACCGGATGAACTGTTTGTCTATGCAGACGAGGAGACGGACTGGGAGACATTTTTTGACAATCCGCTGATCTCTTACGATGAGACCGTGGAGGTTTCGCAAAATGGCAGCTATCAGATCAGGTGCAGCTGGCTTGGTGTACTTCCATTAAAAACGATCAAAGTCAATACCGTGGAGAAGCAGGAAGTGCTGGCTGGCGGATCGCCCGTTGGGATTTACATGGAGACAAAAGGCGTCCTTGTGATCGACAGTGGCGAGATTACGGACCGGGAGGGAATCCGCCGGACACCGGCAGAACATATTATCCAGCCGGGAGATTATATTTGCGAGATTGACGGAGAAGTCCTTACAGGGAAAAAACAGCTGATGCAGCTGGTGAAAGAAAATCAGGGCGAACCGATGGAATTGCAGGTGATCCGCCACCAGGAGACGATTCAGCTGGAAATGACCCCGGTACAGACCGCAGACGGTTCCTATAAACTTGGTATCTGGGTGCGGGATAATATTCAGGGGATCGGAACATTGACGTTTGTGGAACCTGACGGAACCTTCGGAGCACTTGGTCACGGAATCAGCGATGTGGATACGGGAGAACGGCTGGAAATCTCAGATGGTGATCTCTACCATGCGGATATTTTGTCGATCCAGAAAGGAACTGCCGGTACACCGGGGGAACTGCGAGGCGTGATCAATTACAGGGAAGAAAACCGGATTGGAACGATCAGCGGTAATTCCCAGTATGGCATCCGCGGGCAGTTAGATCCGGGTAAATACACGGAATCCATGGAAAAGATCCCGCTGGGACTCAAACAGGAGATCCAGACCGGAGCTGCCGCGATCCGCTGCGATATCGGGGATGGAATCCGGGAATACGCATGTGAGGTTCTCGAAATTGATGCGAATGCAAGGGACACGAACAAATGCTTTGTCCTTCGGATCACAGATTCCGACCTCCTGTCAAAAACCGGTGGAATCGTTCAGGGAATGAGCGGATCCCCTGTGATCCAGAACGGCAAACTGATCGGTGCGGTAACTCATGTATTTGTTAACGATCCGACGAAAGGATATGGGATTTTTATAGAAAATATGATGGGATGATCCGAGAGGCAGAGAGTGCAAAAAATAGCTTTCCCAAAAATCCGGATGAAATTTGCCGGAAAGGATTGACCTGAAGTATGGTTTAAGGAGTACAATACATCTGTTATGCGCTGGATCATGGAATTAATGATATCGACCTTGCGGGCAGTCATGCCGCAATCTTCCCGGGAATCGGAAAAGCACTGGAGGGAAGAAGAGAGAAACTATTCGATCATCAGCACCCTGCCCCCGGATGAGACCAAGGGAAAATGCGTATACTGCAAACACTGTCATCCATGTCCGGCAGGCATCGATATCGGTCTGGTAAACAAATATTACGATCTTTCCAGACTGGGTGATACGCTGGCAAAAGAACATTATAAAAGGAATTCATAGTAAGAAAGAAATAAAACAAGGGAAACGAAGAAATGGGACAGAAATTATATTTGGAATGTTATTCAGGAATCAGCGGGGATATGACGGTGGCAGCACTGTCCGGGCTTATGAAAGACCGGACACCACTGTTTCGGGTACTGGATCATATGCCGGTGGAAGGATTTTCCTATGAATTAAAACAGGTAAAAAAATCCGGGATCGACGCCTGGGATTTTCTGGTAAAACTGGATGCACAGCATGAGAATCACGATCATGATATGGCGTATCTTCACGGATACAGCCATACACATGACCATGAGCATCATCATGACCATCATCATGACCATGACCATCACCATGATCATGTACATGCAGAGGAGCATCGTCATGATCCGGAACAGGCGGAAACGATACATACGCAGGATGGAACTGGGCATGAAGAGGAGCACCATCACCATCATCACGAACATCGCGGACTGGGAGATATTTTCCCGATCATTGACCGGTGTGAGATGACGGATACGGCGAAAGAACTGGCAAAACATATTTTCCGGATTCTGGCGAAAGCAGAAGCGAAAGCGCACAATGTACCGGAGGATCAGGTACATTTTCATGAGGTGGGGGCAGTAGATTCTATTGTGGATATTGTTGCAGCTGCGGTCTGCATGGACAGCCTGCAGGTGGATGGCGTGATCGTTCCGTTTCTTTGTGAGGGAAAGGGAACCGTGCGCTGCCAGCATGGTATCCTTCCTGTACCGGTTCCGGCGGTTACCAATATCGTCCAGAACAGCGGTCTGAAACTGCGGATGACACAGGTAGAAGGAGAACTGGTAACCCCGACAGGAGCAGCTTTTGCGGCAGCAGTCCGCACAGAAGAAACGCTCCCTAAGACATTCCGCATCCTCAATGTGGGAATCGGCGCCGGAAAACGCAAATACGAGTGCCCGGGTATTCTCCGCGCGATGCTGATCGAGACGGAAGAGAAGAGAGAAGACAAAATCTGTAAACTGGAAGCCAACATCGACGACAGCACCGGTGAACAGCTTGGCTATGTTCTCGGCTCCCTGATGGATGCCGGTGCCAGAGATGTGCACTACACTCCTGTCTTTATGAAGAAAAACCGTCCGGGATGGCAGCTGAATGTGATCTGTATGGAAGAAGATCGCGAGAAACTGGAAGAGATCATCTTCCGGGAAACTACGACCATCGGCATCCGCAGACAGAACATGGATCGGACGGTGCTTCGGAGAACGAAAAAAACAGTACAGACGCCTTATGGGAAAGCCGAGGTAAAGATCTGTGAAAAAGATGGATTGAGAAAAGTCTACCCGGAGTACGAGTCGGTGACACGGCTCTGTAAAGAGAGCGGAGCAACGTTTCAGGATGTGTTTGAGAGTGTGAAACACTCGGCGGGGGAGACGATCAAAACAGTATAAGATGCATTAAAAACATTATTTTATACACAAGAAATGCCATGTATATAAAATAATGTTTTTTTAATGTGTTCGCAATTACAATTTTTCAATATCCGCAATTAACTGCGCGACTTCCTCTTCTGTAGTAGCCCAGCTTGTACAAAATCTTGCAACAATTCCGTCCGGTGTATTTCCGGTTTTTTCAAATGTATAATTTTTGCCAAGGATATCCTGCTGCTGAGGAGAGAGAATCACAAACTGCTGATTCGTAGGACTCTCCACCCAGAAAGGAATCCCTTTTTTTACAAAAGCATCCCGGATCTTCATAGCCAGCATATCTGCTTTCCGTGTAATTTCAAAATAAAGATCATTCTCCAGTAACGTATAAAATTGCAATCCCAGAAGCCATCCTTTTGCCAGAACCGCTCCGTTCTGTTTCATATAAGCCTTAAATCTGCGTTTCAAATTGTCCGAAGTAATCACAACAGCTTCTCCAAACAGTGCGCCACATTTCGTTCCGCCAAAATAAAAAACATCCGTAAGTGCTGCAAAGTCTTCAACCCGGATATCATTTTCTGTGGCGCCAAGCCCATATCCAAGCCGTGCACCGTCCACGAACAGATACATTCCGTATTTATCACATACTTTGCGGATCGCTTTCAACTCTTCGAGTGAATACAAAGTTCCCTGTTCGGTAGGAAAAGAAATGTATACCATTTTAGGCTCTGTGTAATATTCCGGTTCATTTTCTTCGTAATAGGAACGGGCACAGGCATCAATCTGTGCAGCAGTAATCTTTCCATCTTTATTTGGAAGCGTCTGAATCTTATGATTTGTATTTTCCACAGATGCAGCTTCATGACAGTTAATATGCCCGGTATCCGCAGCGATTACACTCTGTACAGAAGAGAGTGCGCTGGCGATCACAATAAAGTTCGCCTGTGTAGCACCTGGGAAAAAGTGAACGGCGGCATCCGGACAATTCACCTTTTTACGGATCAGATCAGCTGCCTTTTTACACCATTCGTCTTCGCCGTATCCTCCAAAACTATCGTTATTGATAACCGTGAGCGCCTCCAGAATCTTCGGATGAGCGCCGTGATTGTAATCATTGTTAAAACGTATCATAATATATAATCTCCCTACATAATAGTCTGCGTCGGCTCCGCAAGTTAAGCTCTGTGAGCCGAAAAACATCTGTAGTTATTGTATCGACTACAGGGAAAAATAGCAAGATGAAAATGCGATGCAGCAGATATTCTTGCTATCCGATTGTGAGAATGGTAAAATGAAATACAAATAAAAAGGATGACAGGCGGATGATAACCTGTTGCCAAAAGAAAAGAGGAGAATAACAATGTATTATGTACCCGATGGCACCAGAGAGTGTGGATTTTATGAATGTAAAAAATGTGGAAACCGCTTTTTATCCCTACAAACTATGAAAAAAATTCCCTGCCCGGATTGTGAAGCAGAGATTGACTATGAAATCGGCCCGGATGAGTCTCTGGAGGATGTTCTTGATACCGCAGAACTCATTGAAAAAATTGAAGGCGTAGAAGAAGTAGAAAAAATGGATGCTCTGCTGAGCCTGGCAATCACTGGTGGAGATGACAGTTGGATTTAAAAAGAAATAAAAGTAACTATTCAGTAGGTAGTATCCCGCGAGGTGTTTTGGCATGAATATGCCAAAATCCCGAGACATACAAGTCAAAATGCCATCACCGAAGGTGATTTTAAATGCATTTTGACTCGTAACTGTGAAGGTACTGAACAGTTACGAAATAAAATATAAAAGCAGCCATATAGAAGAATGAGATGTCCCTCAAAGTTTCTTTTATATGGCTGTTTTCATGTAATTATTGTTCAAAAGTATTTCAGCGAATTTTCAGCGTTTCTTCCCACACAAACTGATTCTCCGCCCAGATTGTTGCAAACTGTTCCGCAGGCACCGGGCTGTCCTGAAGTCCGACTTCGATGGTCAGGCTGGGGATCCCCTGCTTCTGAATTGCCCAGTCTTTGTAGCCTGCGGGATCGAGGGACTGATAATCAGCATCGAGCGGATAACCGGTTGTTGCTGCGATGGTGTTGGCGAACGAGAGCGTCTGGTCATACAGATCCCCCTCCTGCCCGAAATACCAGTAGATCACATCTCCCTGGGTGTGATAGCTGATCGTGCGGGTAAACTGCTGTTGTAACGTAAGTTGAATCAAGGCAGCACTCTCGATTTCGCATCCGGGAGCTGTTCCCTTGTAATGGTCGGAGGAGGGATGTCCGGCAGGATCTGCATAACTGTCCCACAAAGCATCGAAATTCCGGTTCAGATCCACACCGTTTGCATTGGCTTTCCAGCGTTTCAGATAAGTGCTGTCAGCAAGAGAAGCCCCATCCAGCTGTGCAATCTGGCTCAGATTCTCCCGGACGGCATCCGTCTGTACGCCATTGAGTCCCAGCTGACTGATGGAGATCCCATCCGGATTCACCATACAGATCACATGGACCGCCGTATCCCGAAGTAACTCTTCATAAGGGGTGTCCCCATAAGAATCTCCGCTTACCAGATGTTCAAGAAAAGATACCGTCTGCTTCATAACCAGCTGACAGGTGATGTATTCCCGCGCATGGATGCCTCCATTGATCAGTATTTTCCTGGAAGCTTCTTTGTCCCCGATGACAAAATGAAGAATCTGCCGTCCATCCACAGTTTCTCCAAGACTGTCTGCAGAAAAAACAGAAGCATAGCGGGACTTTAAAATTTCGGTATCTGAAACCAGATCTTCATAAGTATAAACAGCTGGATTCTGGTCAATGATCAATGTTTTATGCTCCTTCCAATAAAAGAAACCAAAAAATATCAGTAAGATAGCTGCAAGAAAAACAGCAGGAATCGTCAGGCGAATCTGTTTTTTTTTCATAAATTTACCTCTTATAAAACAGTCTATGCAAATATCTTATCATGAAAGGCGTGTATTCACAACAGAATTAAATTTACAAAAAACAGATTTGTGATATGATAATTACAGCAATCAGAAAGAAAGGAAGTAACCAACCGTGTTTGATATCATAGAGCATCTGCAGATCCGACCAGAATTAAAACAATCGATTCTCTCTTTCCGGGAACAATATCCGGTGGAGGAGCAGCTTCAGTCCAGAATACCTGCTCCGGACAATATTTATTATGGAACGGATATCTGGGAAAAAGCAGTGACGGCGCTTCTTTGCGGGAAAAATATCCTGCTGGTGGGACATAAAGCGACCGGAAAAAATATTTTCGCGGAAAATCTTGCCGCTGCGTTTGGGCGTCCCCGCTGGGATGTCTCTTTCCATGTCAATATGGACGCGGCATCTCTGATCGGTATGGATACCTTTAAGAATCAGGAGGTAGTTTTCCGACCGGGTCCTATCTGCTGTGCAGCGCAAAATGGTGGATTTGCCGTGCTGGATGAGATCAATATGGCAAAAAGTGAAGCGCTGGCAGTACTTCATGGCACGCTTGATTTTCGAAGAAGTATCGATGTGCCGGGATATGAACGGATTGAACTTCATCCGGCGACCCGGTTTATCGCAACGATGAATTACGGCTATGCGGGAACCAAAGAACTGAATGAAGCGTTGGTATCCCGGTTTGTGGTGATCCAGATGCCGATGATCTCACAGGAGCATCTGATCTTATTATTACAGGATCATTATCCGACTTTGAAAACCGACGGGGCAAGAGAACTGGCAGCTGTTTATCTGGAGCTTCAGAAAAAATGTGAAAATGTACAGATTTCCTCCCGTGCGATGGATCTTCGCGGTCTTCTGGATGGCGTGGCACTGATGGAAAAGGGGCTGGATGTACTGGATGCCCTGGATATGGGAATCACCAACAAAACTTTTGATTCGTATGAACAAACACTGATTCAGGATACGATTCGTGGAAGAATCTCGAAAAAACTGAAACCGGAGGATCTGTTTGAAAAAAACGGACAGGCAGCAGATGACAGAAAAAACAGGAGATAGAACAGAAGGACAGAAACATGGAACAACAGGAGATGCAGGAAGAACGGAGAGCGAGAAATTTTGTGTGGGCAGCGGCAGGTCACTACGGTCTGGAGCCGCTGTTTCTTGCCTATGCACCTGACGGAACGGCAGATATGTATTTAAACATGATCATCGGACTCAGTTATAAGTGGTATGATGCCGAAAAGCTGGAAACATTTTTTCATATGCTCGGTGGCAGGCAGGAAGAACTGTATCAGGGAATGTTGTGGATCGGTCTGGAACAGGCATTATACGAAAAAGAGAAAATACACCGTCCGGTGCTTGCCGAGCTTCGTCAGGAATACGCGCAGGAAAATCTGGCAAGATATCGTGTCCTGAAAGAGTATGAACTGATCGATCAGCTGCGAAACGGTCACTGTGCGGAGATTCTCGAAAAATCCTCTGGTTTATCCGGACGGACAGAAGAACTGCTCCGGGAACTGACCTTTACCGGGGAGATGGGCATCGAACAGATCCTTGCGAAGATGAAAGAAATTCTGTGGAAATATTTTTCCTATGAACCGAAAATGATAAAAAAAGAACGGGGAACCTATTTTCTACAAAAGCTGCTTCCGGCGTTTCATTCGATTGGAAAGATGCATGCGACCTATGTGAAGACAAAACGATATGACGATCTGTCATGGGAAGAGTCGGGAAATGGCGGAACGATGGAAAAAGCCAGACATTATCTGTTGCAGTTTTCCCGCCAGGGAGATGAAGAAAAAGACCGGGCATATATCGAGGGATGTTTTGGCGCAAATATTTATACACCGAGGGAACAGAAACTGCTCGAAGACGAGGTGTGTACGGAAAATCATAAAAACAGTCATCTGTATATCACACGGGGATATCCGATGGAAGAGCCGGTGACACAGACAGGGAGCAATACAACCGTAAGGCATCAGGAAGAAAGTACGGAGAGAGAGGCGACAGATCGCGGCGAAACAGCGAGCCACACAGCGGAAGATATCGGTCAGGTTTTCGGATCTGGCGCGATAAATAAAAGAGAGTCCCGGGAGATCCGGGAATTTCGTGAAAACAGCAGACGGCAGGCAGAAAAAAACCGACAGCATTACGAGAAAAACCGGACAGTATATGAGAACAGTATCCGCAGAATGACAGAAAAACTCCGTCTGGAACTGGACGCCCGGATGGACGATGTTCCGGTGCAGGCAAGACAGGGAAATATCCGGGCCAGCCAGGTCTGGCGTGCACTGTATCTGGAAGATCCGCGGGTATTTGAAAAAAGAGAAGAAGTCTCCGATGCAGGATTTTCGGTGGATATTCTGATCGATGCCTCCTCTTCCAGAAAAAACAGTCAGGAACAGATCGCGGCGCAGGCATATATTCTCGCAAAAAGTCTGGATCTTTGCGGGATCCCGCTACAGGTGTATTCCTATTGCAGTATTCGAGGTTGTACCGTTTTGCGGCTGTTTCAGTCCTATGGGGAAAACAGAAAAGCAGAAGAAGTATTTTCCTATGTGGCAGCGGGAAATAACCGCGACGGACTGGCACTTCGCGGGGCGGGACATCTGATGGCACAGAGTGAACAGGAAAAGAAACTGCTTCTGGTACTCACAGACGGCAGCCCGCAGGATGACCAAATCGCCGCAGAGGGCGCATTTTACAAAAACAGGGAATACACAGACCAGATTGCCGTGGAAGACACCACCGAACAGGTGCAGCAGCTGAAACGGAGAAACATTCAGGTCGTTGGTATCTTCATGGGAACCGAACGCGGACTCCAGACCGCCCACCGGATCTTCGGCAGAGATTTTGTACGAATCCAGAATATCCAGCAGTTTGCAGAGGTTGTGGGAAAAATTTTGCAGGAGAAGATCCGTGAGATGTAATTTGCACGAGCAACGAGTCGAAACCTTGACGACTGCAGCGATAACCCAAATTGGTCCATGAAAAAGAAAATATTTGACAAATGCTTTTTACTGTGTTAAAGTAAATCAAAAGTAATCTATACCCGGTTTTCCAGGGGAAGACCGGGTTATTTAAAAACTATTTGTTCACAAAAGGAGAAAAAACGCTGTATATGAACAAGCAAGAAAGCGATATCATGAAAATATTATTACGGGAACCTTTTAGCAATCAGCGGATCCTGGCAGAGAGTTCGGGACATTCGCTGGGGGTGGTGAACCGTTCGGTGAAAGAACTGGTGGTGCAGGAGTATCTGGATGAGCAATTGCAGCCAACCGAAAAAGCGAAAAAAGAATTCCGGGCGCGTTCCCCGCAAAGGGCGATCATCCTTGCGGCAGGATTTGGGATGCGGATGGTTCCGATCAATACGGAAGTTCCAAAAGGCCTGCTGGAAGTCAACAAAGAGCCTCTGATCGAACGTCAGATCCGCCAGCTTCACGAAGCGGGGATCCGGGAAATCTATGTGGTGGTCGGATTTATGAAAGAGCGATATGAATATCTGATCGATGAGTTCGGGGTGGAACTGGTGGTGAATGCGGGATACATGACAAAAAATAATCTACATTCCGTATATCTGGTAAGAAACCATCTGAAAAATGCCTATATCATTCCCTGTGATATCTGGTGCGACCAGAATCCCTTCGATGCATATGAGTCCTACTCCTGGTACATGGTCAGCGATCTCGTGGAAAATGAAAGTTCTGTCCGCGTCAACCGAAAAATGGAATTGGTCACGGTGCAGGAAGGAAACGGCGGTAATGCAATGATCGGAATCTGTTATCTGACTGGCGAAGAGGCCGGTACAGTTGCAGAAAACATCGAGAAACTCAGCAGGGATTTCCGGTATGACGGTGCTTTCTGGGAAGAAGCATTATACCGAAAAGATAAAATGATCGTTGCAGCTAAGGTGGTGCACAGTTCCGATGTAGTGGAAATCAACACTTATGAACAGTTGCGGGAACTTGACAGCCATTCCAACCAGCTGAAAACCGATGCCATCCAGGTGATCTGTCAGGCACTCGATGTAAGACAGGATGAAATTACCGATATCACCGTGCTGAAAAAAGGAATGACGAACCGATCCTTCTTATTTAGCAGCAAAGGGAAAAAATACATTATGCGTATCCCGGGCGAGGGAACGGAGCAGCTGATCGACCGCAAAAAAGAGGCAGCAGTTTATCGTACCATTGACGGAAAGAAGATCTGCGATGACATCGCCTATATCAATCCGGAAAATGGCTATAAGATCACAGAATTTCTGGAAGGCGCAAGAGTCTGCGATCCGGAAAATCCGGACGATGTGGCAAAATGCATGAAGCGGCTACGCCGGTTCCATGAGATGAAACTACAGGTGGAGCATACTTTTGATATCTTCGGTCAGATAGAATTTTATGAAACGCTATGGAACGGTACACCGTCGGATTACCGGGATTATCAGAAAACAAAAGCGCATGTGCTGGAGCTACGTCCGTATATCGAACAGTGGAGTGGAGAAAAAGTGCTGACGCATATCGATGCAGTGCCGGACAATTTTCTGTTTACACAAAAAAACGGAGAAGAAGAGATCCGCCTGATCGACTGGGAGTACGCCGGGATGCAGGATCCGCACGTGGATATCGCGATGTTTGCCATTTATGCGATGTATGGAAGGGAACAGGTGGATACGTTGATCGATGCGTATTTTCCGGAAGGATGTAAAAGAGAGATCCGGATCAAGATATACTGTTATATTGCGGCATGCGGACTTTTGTGGAGCAACTGGTGCGAGTATAAGAAAAGCCTTGGCGTAGAGTTTGGTGAGTATTCGCTGCGGCAGTACCGGTATGCGAAAGAATACTATAAAATCGTGCAGGAAGAACTGGAATAAAAACAGACAGAGCAAAGGAGTGCAAAAAATGAACAGAGCAGAACGGGCAATTATTATGGCAGCGGGTCTCGGCAACCGGATGCGGCCGGTCACGCTGACCACACCGAAACCGCTGGTGAAAGTGCATGGTGTGCGGATGATCGATACCGTGATCCGGGGACTTCATGACAACGGGATTACGGAAATCTACATCGTAGTCGGTTATCTGAAAGAACAGTTTTACACACTGGAAAAGGAATATCCGGGCGTGACGATCATAGAAAATCCTTATTATGACACCTGCAACAACATTTCCTCCCTGTATGTAGCGCGGGATCATATCGAAAATGCGATGATCCTGGACGGAGATCAGATCGTGTATAACAAAACGATCCTTTCCCCGGAGTTCGAACGATCCGGTTATAACAGTATCTGGACGGACGAAGAGACGGATGAGTGGCTGCAGACGGTAGAAGACGGAATCGTCGTTTCCTGCTGCAGAACCGGAGGAAAGGGTGGCTGGCAGCTGTACAGCATTTCCCGGTGGAGCAAAGAGGATGGAAAACGGCTGAAACATCACCTGGAAGTGGAATTTGAAGAAAAGCAAAACAGACAGATCTACTGGGATGATGTGGCGATGTTCTGTTATCCGAAAGAATACAAGCTTGGCATCCGACCGATGAATCCAGGCGATCTGATCGAGGTGGATAACCTGGAAGAGTTGATCGCTCTGGATGACAGCTACCGCAGTTACCTCACCGAAAAGGAGTAAAATAGTGATGAATAAAAAGAAAACAAATACAAAAGGAACAATCGACTGGATGATCACACTGGTTCCGCTGGGAATCGTGATCGCGCTGTGTATCCTGTTTTTCCTTCTTCCGGAACAGTCCAATGCAATCCTGAGCCAGATCCGCTTTTTCTTCGGAGACACCTTCGGTACGTACTATCTGGTGATCGGACTTGGGATTTTCCTGCTGTCTCTGTATATCGCGGGATCAAAATACGGAAATATTGTACTCGGTGAAAAAGGAGAGAAGCCAAAATATTCGTTCTTTTCCTGGGGTGCGATGATGTTTACCTGCGGTCTGGCAGCCGATATTTTATTTTACTCTTTCTCGGAATGGGTATTATATGCAACCGATCCACATCTGGAGGAAATGGGAAGCATCCAGGAGTGGGCTGGTGTCTATCCGCTGTTCCACTGGAGCTTTATCCCGTGGGGATTTTATCTGGTACTGGCGGTGGCATTTGGTTTCATGCTCCATGTGCGAAAAAGAAACCGCCAGAAATACTCCGAAGCCTGCCGTCCGATTCTTGGAAAATATACGGATGGTTGGGCAGGAAGAATCATTGATCTGCTGGCAGTATTTGCCCTGCTTGCGGGAACGGCGACAACCTTCAGTGTGGCAACACCGCTGATGGCAACGATCATTGGGGAACTGTTCCACATTACAGTGAGCCGGACAGTCATCAATGTAATTATTCTGCTGATAACATGTGCTGTATATACATATTCTTTGTTGCATGGATTTAAGGGAATCAGCCGGCTGGCAAATATCTGTATTTACCTGTTTTTCGGCCTGCTGGCGGTTGTACTCCTTTTTGGAGGAGAAACCCGATATATCATCGAGACAGGGCTGACCTCGCTGGGAACGATGATCCAGAATTTTATCGGACTGTCCACCTACACGGATCCGCTGAGAACCTCAAACTTCCCGCAGACCTGGACGATCTATTACTGGGCATACTGGATGGTGTGGTGTGTGGCAGCTCCATTCTTCATCGGAAGCATCTCCCGCGGCAGAACCGTCCGCCAGACGATCCTCGGCGGATATGTCTTCGGCGTGGGATCCACCCTGGTAAGCTTCATCATTCTCGGAAACTATTCCATGGGAATGCAGGTAACCGGAAAGGCAGATTTTATCGCACAGTACCTGAAAGACGGCGACCTCTATGGAATGATCGTCTCCATGATCAAAACCATGCCGTGCGCTCCGGTCATCATGGTAGTCGTACTTCTGACGATGATTGCCTTCTACGCAACCTCCTTCGACTCCATCGCCCTGACAGCCTCCTGCTACAGTTACCGCAAACTCGAAGAAGGCGAACAGCCCCACCGGGGAATCCAGCTGATGTGGTGTCTCCTGCTGATCGCCCTCCCCATCGCTCTCCTCTTCGCAGAAAGTTCAATGAGCAACCTGCAAAGCGTAAGCATTGTAGCCGCCTTCCCGATCGGAGTAGTAATTCTGCTGATCGCAGGGAGCTTTTTAAAGGATGCGAAGAAATATATAAATGAAGAAAAGAAAGATTTGAATTGACTTCATTAAGAAAAATGTGAAAGTACTTGCAACTCCCCCCCATTTGTACTATGATAGAACCATTGAATCTCCAAAAAATTCAATAAAATCATGAAAGTAACCGACAAACACACGAGAACAGACGCTGCCCTGTGCAGCCGAAACGTGAATACGAAGGGAAAAGGGAGAATGGGTAAATATTTTGGAACGGATGGTTTCCGTGGGGAAGCCAATGAAAACTTAACTGCAGACCACGCATATAAGATCGGTCGTTTTCTTGGCTGGTATTATGGAGAACTGAAACGCAGAAACGGGGATGACACTCCGGCGAGAATCGTCATCGGAAAAGATACCCGGCGTTCCAGTTATATGTTTGAGTATACACTGGTAGGTGGTCTGGTGGCTTCCGGGGCAGATGCGTATCTGCTTCATGTAACGACGACCCCATCCGTTGCCTATGTGGCAAGAACCGATAATTTTGACTGCGGAATCATGATCTCCGCGAGCCATAACCCATATTATGATAATGGGATCAAACTGATCAATGGAAACGGAGAGAAGATGGAAGAAGAAACCATCGCTCTCGTAGAGGATTACCTGGACGGAAAAGTGGAAGTATTCGGTGAGACTTACGAAGAAGTGCCGTACGCACACAAAAACCGGATCGGATGTACTGTGGACTATGTAGCAGGAAGAAACCGCTATGTCGGTTATCTGATCTCACTTGGCATGTATTCGTTCAAAGGAAAAAAAGTCGGTCTGGACTGTGCCAATGGAAGTTCCTGGAACATTGCCAAAACAGTATTTGATGCACTCGGAGCTAAAACCTATGTGATCAACGCCCAGCCGGACGGAACCAACATCAACAACAACGCCGGATCCACCCACATCGAAGGACTGCAGAAATATGTAGTGGAAAACGGACTGGATGTAGGATTTGCCTACGACGGAGATGCTGACCGCTGCCTGTGCGTCGATGAAAAAGGCAATCTGGTGGACGGAGATGCGATCCTCTATATTTATGGAAAATACATGAAAGAGAGAGGAAAACTTCTGACCAACACCGTAGTAACTACCGTCATGTCAAACTTCGGACTCTACAAAGCGTTCGATGAACTTGGCATCGGCTATGCGAAGACTGCGGTAGGAGATAAATATGTATACGAATATATGAACCAGAACGGCTGCCGGATCGGCGGGGAACAGTCCGGTCATATTATTTTCTCAAAATACGCTTCCACCGGAGACGGTATCCTCACCAGTCTGAAAATGATGGAAGTCATGATGGCAAAAAAAGCAAAGATGAGCCAGCTGACCGAAGGCTTAAGCATTTATCCGCAGGTGCTGGAAAATGTAAGAGTGCTGGATAAGACAGCCGCACAGGAAGACCCGGATGTGAAAGCAGCCGTGAAAGCGGTAGAAGAGGCACTGGGAGATACCGGACGCATCCTGGTACGCGAGTCCGGTACAGAACCACTGCTCCGTGTTATGGTGGAAGCCGAGACCGAGGAATGCTGCCGGAAATACGTTGACCAGGTAGTCAGCGTAGTAAAAGCCAAAGGTCACGTAGTCGGCTGACACAGACAAATAAAACGATGCAAACGATCTGAGAGGAGAAAAATAATATGTGTGGAATCGTAGGATATACCGGAATGCACAGCGCAGCCCCGGTTTTACTGGACGGACTGTCAAAACTGGAATATCGCGGATATGACTCTGCCGGAATAGCCGTCCGGGACGGAGAAAACCGGTCAGAAGTGATCAAAGCCAAAGGCCGGCTGAAAAAACTGGTGGAAAAAACAAACGGCGGCGACTCTGTACCGGGAACCTGTGGCATCGGCCATACCCGATGGGCAACGCACGGTGAACCGTCTGAAAATAACGCCCACCCACATATGAGCGACGATGGCAATGTCGTAGCGGTTCATAACGGTATCATCGAAAACTATCAGGAATTAAAAGACAAACTGATCCGCAAAGGATATACCTTCTATTCTGAAACGGATACCGAAGTAGCAGTCAAACTGGTGGATTACTACTATAAAAAATACGAGGGCACACCGGTAGATGCGCTGACCCATGCCATGGTCCGTATCCGCGGATCCTATGCGCTGGCGATCATGTTCAAGGAGTACCCAGAAGAGATTTATGTGGCAAGAAAAGACAGCCCGATGATCCTCGGTGTGGAAAATGGGGAGTCCTATATCGCTTCCGATGTTCCGGCAATCTTAAAATACACACGAAATGTCTATTATATCGGCAATCTGGAGATGGCGCGCGTCAGAAAAGGAGAAATTACATTCTTTAATCTGGATGGTGATGAAGTGGAAAAGCAGCCAAAAGTCATCGAATGGGATGCGGAGGCAGCCGAGAAGGCAGGCTTTGAACACTTTATGATAAAAGAAATCCATGAACAGCCGAAAGCCGTAGCAGATACACTGAATTCCGTTCTGCATGACGGCATGATCGATCTGAATGATGTGGGACTCTCGGAAGAAGAGATCCGTAACATCAGCCAGATCTATATCGTGGCATGCGGATCCGCCTATCATGTAGGCATGGCAGCCCAGTATGTGCTCGAAGACCTTGCAAGAATCCCGGTTCGTGTGGAACTGGCGTCCGAATTCCGCTACCGGAAACCGCTGTTAGATAAAAATGGTCTTGCCATTATCATCAGTCAGTCCGGTGAGACTGCAGACAGTCTTGCCGCACTGCGGGAGGCAAAAGCAAAGGGTGTCCGCACCTTGGGAATCGTCAATGTTATCGGATCCTCCATCGCCAGAGAAGCGGATAATGTCTTCTACACTCTGGCAGGTCCGGAAATCTCTGTGGCGACCACAAAAGCCTACAGCACCCAGCTGATCGCTTCCTATCTGCTGGCGATCCAGTTTGCAAAAGTAAGAGAAGAGATCACACAGGAACAGTATGACGGTATGATCGCAGAATTACAGACACTTCCTGAGAAGATCCAGAAGATCATCGATGACAAAGAACGTCTCCAGTGGTTTGCATCCAAACAGGTCAACGCGAAAGACATTTTCTTTATCGGTCGAGGCATCGACTATGCGATCAGCATGGAAGGCAGCCTGAAAATGAAAGAAATCAGCTATATTCACTCCGAGGCATACGCCGCAGGAGAACTGAAACACGGAACGATCTCTCTGATCGAAGACGGTACGCTGGTGATCGGATGTCTGACGCAGCCGAACCTGTATGAAAAAACCGTCAGCAATATGGTGGAATGTAAGAGCCGTGGTGCTTATCTGATGGGACTGACAACGTACGGTAATTATAATATTGAAGATACTGCCGATTTCGTCACCTATATTCCGAAAACAGATCCGCATTTTGCCACCTCACTGGCAGTGATTCCGCTGCAGCTGATGGGTTATTATGTATCTGTGGCGAAAGGTCTGGATGTCGACAAACCGAGAAACCTGGCAAAGAGCGTGACGGTAGAATAAGCTGGGATGCGAAAAGGGGAGAAAATTTATCCGAGCGTACAGTAAGGGGAAAGGGTAAATTCCAGGCAGTTCGCGGAACCAACCGCTGATAGGCAGGAACATAAAAACAGCCATGAAACAAAATATCTTATCATAAAAAAGATTTTTGTTTTATGGCTGTTTTTTACAGATGCATACAAATATCAGGTATTACCCAAAACACTTCTTACAAGGCTCATATCCCCGGCTTTCCGCTTCCGATCGGCTGATCTCACTTGCCTTGCTCGGGTCAGTCCGTCCGCAGTTATTTTTATTATGATACTTGGAACCCGTAGCCGTGATCCATACCATTTCTTCGTTGGAAGTGGAAGAAGTATCCTGTGGGGCCTCCGTCATCTGCGGGGTGGCTGTGATCTGGCTGGAGCTGCCTGCGCTGGCGGCAGCCGCCTTGCTTTTCGAGGAAGATTTTCCGCTCTTGCAGGCGTTTGTACCGGAAGAACTGCTGTTCTCTGTCTCCGCTTTCTGCGTCTGCGTGCCCTGATCTTCTTTTTCACCCGGCGTATAGTCATTGCATGGTTCCTGATCCCAGGTGATCGTCGTTCCGTCGCTGACGGCAACAATCGTTCCCTGCTCATCGGTACGATACACCTGAATATCCATAGATTCCAGCTTGTCCATCACATCCTTCGCCGGATGTCCGTACTGGTTATCCTTTCCACAGCTGATCACCGCATATTCCGGAACAGTCGCCTGAAGGAAATCCCAGCTGGTAGCTGTGGCAGAACCGTGATGTCCCGGAACCAGCACATCACAGGAAAGACCAATGCCGGATGCACACATCGCCGCTTCACTGGTACTTTCCGCATCTCCGGTGAAAATAAAGGAATTTTCTCCGTTGGTCAGTTTGATGGCTACCGAGTTTTTATTGCTGTCATCCGGATCGATCGTTGCCGGAGCCAGAATCTGAAAACTTCCGGTTCCGAAAGAAAATTCCGTTCCAACCGCCGGATGCTGCATCGTAAGTCCCTGATCCGCAACTTCCTGGATGAACGACTGATACAGCTTGCTGTCATGTTCATAATCGCTGGAGATTACATTTTTTACATCGAAAGCACTCAGGCATCCGATCAGCCCCGCCATATGGTCGCTGTCATAATGCGAAGAAATCAGATAATCGATCGTGGTAACATTCTGTTTTTGCAGATAGGAAACTACAAAACTTGAAGTGCTTTTGTCTCCGCCGTCATAGATCATCGTCTGTCCGCCGGACTGCACCAGGATACTCAACCCCTGTCCGACATCCAGAAAATGCACTTTCATCTCCCCGGCTTCTTTCGTCGGTTCCGGCGTTGGCGTTTCCGTCTCTTCCGGTGTCGGCGCAGCCGTCGGAGTTTCGGTCGGTGTGGCTTCCGGTGTATCGGTCACGCTGCTGTCTGTGGCATCCGTCTCATCGGTCACAACGATCGTCCGCGACTGCACCGAACTTGCCGGAACAAACGGTGTCGCAGCAATAAAGAACAGAAGCGGCACCAGAAAAGGAAGCCATCGGGCAAACGACATCCGTTTACCGAGCAGTTTCCAGACAAATGGAAAAATAAAGATTCCGGCAAATGTGATCAGCAGTCCGAACGGAACAGAAGCCGACAGATTCCCCAGTCCGCCAATGATCAGAAAGACCCCGAAAATATACCGGAGAATGTTAAAAATCTTTGCGTTTTTCATACAAATCCTCCCTTACAAAATCATCATTTTTATTCTACTATGCTTATACGAAAAGGTCAAAACAATAATCGTCATCATTGCCTGACAGCATCCCGAAAAACAGGATAGAATACACATGCCTGTTTGCGGACTTCCTGAACAGTCTGACTGTGACATTCTTTATCAATTTCCTGTAAGAGAGCAGGAAACAAATTATAACAGAGGAGAATAACATCCATGTTTTGGAAAAGGAAAAAAGCAAATCATCGTGAATATAAAATAGAAAGCGAAAATCTCGCAATCCCGGAGATCCATATGCGGCGCCGCAGAAAAAATAAAAACCGGTCGAAAAAAGAGGGAAGAAAAAGGCAAGACTATCCGATTGGATAGTTCCTTTTCCTTCTCTCTTTTGTTATAATTATACAAAAGGTGAAAACCATAGAAGGAATGTGGAAGATATATGGAAAAAGAAAGAATCAGACACAGAGAAAAAAGCTTTCTGACCGGAAAAAAACGAATGGAAAAATTAAAAGTGCTGATGAAATATGCCGGTATTTCCGTCTTTGAATATTTCCCGGATGCCGACCGGCTGGTACTGTATGACGAACAGCTGAAAGAAGAGCGTCGGATGCAGCCATTTCTTGGACGACTCGAAGAACTGTCTACCGTTTATCCGGAGAACAGAGAAAAACTGCGTGGATTTCTGACAGGGAACATCCAGGGAACCGTAGAACTGAAAATGCTGGAAAACGGTCATTACCGGATGGTCCTCCTGGATGCACTGCAACAGGAGGAAGATGATCCGTCGATCATCGGCTGCGCCAGAGATATTACGGAGATCCGAAAAAGAGAAGAACTTCTCGAAGACCAGGCGCGGAGAGATTCCATGACCGGACTGTACAACCACGATACCGGAAAACGGCTGGTGAACGACTATCTGATGGAAAAACGGGCAGAGCAGCCCTGCGGACTCCTGATGATGGATGTGGACCGCTTTAAAAATGTCAATGATGTCTACGGTCATCTGTTCGGCGATGAGGTGCTGACCGGATTTGCCCGTTTTTTACAGAGTTTCTTTCGAAAAGAGGACATCCTGATCCGCACCGGCGGCGATGAATTTGCCGTATTCTTAAAAGAGATCAACCGGGAAGTGCTGGAAAAGAAAGTCGAGGATCTGGTGAAAAAAATGGGAGAACTGACCTTTTCGAAGAAGGAATTTTCGATGAGCTGCAGCGTGGGTGTCTGCTTTTTGCCGGGTGGCGCCGGAGCGTACAGCTATGAACAGCTTCTCGAACACGCAGATCTCGCTCTGTACCGCGCCAAGATCGCCGGAAGAAACCAGTATGCCGTAGGAGAAAAACTGGTGCCGCTGCAGAAGGGCGAAAAAGGCGAGACGGCAGTGAAACTGCTGATGGATGAAACCATGGAAAAGAGAGAATTCGAGATCTATTTTCAGCCGAAAATATCGCTTCATAATTATAAGATCGCAGGTGCGGAGGCACTGGTGCGCTGGCGCAGACCGGACGGGATCGTGGTAAAACCGGAACATTTCCTTCCGTTTTATGAAAAAAACGGGAAAATCACGGAACTGGACTATTATGTATTTGAACAGGTGGCGGTCTTTCTCGAAAAAACAAAAAGAAGCGGAATCGTTCCCGGTCCGGTATCGGTCAATGTATCTGCACTGCACGCGGAAGATCCGCAGACCACACAGCGCTATCTGGAGATCCTGCAAAAACACGGGGTTGATCCGTCGATGATCCAGATGGAACTGAAGGAAACCGATACGATCCGGTATGAAAATATCTGGAACCTGTTACACTCCTTCCAGCAGGCAGGCTTCCAGACGGCACTTGACAACTTTGGCGTCGGTTCTTCATTCATCAATCTGGTCGCGGAAGTCCCGTTAAATGACGTGAAACTGGGACGGGGATTTATAGAAAAATGCGAAAAAGACCATCGCGGAACCGCGTTCTTAAAACAGCTGATCGAGATGCTCAAGAGCCTGGGATTTCAGGTGGTCTGTGAGGGCGTGGAATCGGCACGGCAGGTGGAAGTGTTAAAAAATGCGGGCTGTGACCTGGTGCAGGGAAACTGGTTTTCGATGCCGCTCAACACAAAAGAATTCGAAAACATGCTGTCTCTCCCGGGAGAACTGCGCTGCCGTTGCAGAGAACATACAGAATATACAGCAGGAGGGAAAACAGAATGAACGGAGAAGTCTATTTATGGCCGTCAGCCGCAGAGAAAAAACTGCGCACGGCATATCAGACCGAACTTCCGGCATACCTGTACGGCGTTACCGGCGTGGGAAAAACTTCTCTGATCGAACATTTTCTGGACAAGAAACCATACCAGTATTTTTCGGCGCTGAACACCACACCGGAAGATCTGGATACCGGAAAAATCAGTGCGCCGACCGTGGTACTGGATGACCTCTACACCATCGTGGATATCCGGCTGAAAGACGCGTATTTTCAGAAGATTCAGGAACTGATGGAACGAAAAGACCTGTGGGTGGTTCTGATCTCCCGCGCCCCGTTTCCGGCATGGCTGCTGTCTCTGCGGATGAAATATTCGTTTGTGATCATTCAGGAAGAGGACTTCTGCCTGACCAGAGAACAGCAGGATGAATATCTGGAACGATATGGACTGCAGGCGTCGGATGAGCAGCTGGCGAGAGCATGGGCGATAGGCAGAGGCAATCCGATGTCCTTGCGCATCTATGTGATGGAAAACGGTGATCTGGAAGCGACGATGCGGACCGTCTGGACATATCTGGAGAGTCATGTATACGATCAGTGGGATACGGAACTGCAGGATTTCTTTATGGATGTGTCGATCGTAAAAGAGTTCACGGTAGATCTCGCGGCGATGATCACCGGGAACAAACATGTGGAACATATGTTGGCACAGGGCATGGAAACCGGTAACTTTTTTGAAAAAATGGGAGAAAAAGACGGGATCTGGCGCTGTAAAGACCCGATGCGCTGGTCGATGGAGCAGCGATTGCACAAAAAACGCTCCCCGGAACAGATCCGCCGCCTGTATTATAACGCCGGTCTGTACTATGAACTGGAGGATGATCTTCCGAAAGCCCTGGAAATGTATAAAATATATGATGATACAGAAAGCATCTCCCGCCTTCTGGTGGCAAATGCCAGAAAAAATGCAGCCAGCGGCAATTACTACGAACTGCGGAAATACTATCTGGAGCTTCCGGAGGAGATCATCCGGGAAAATCCGGTTCTGATGATGGGAATGAGCCTGCTGCAGTCGATCCTGATGAATGTGGAGGAGAGCGAGCGGTGGTATCACGAACTGGAAGAATACCAGAAACGGGCAGAAGGAAGCGAGGCGCGGGAAGCCAGAGGACGGCTGATCACGCTGGATATCTCCCTCCCACACCGCGGCATCACCGGAATGACGGATCTGCTGCGGGCGGCGGGTGTGCTGCTTACGGACCGGAAAGTACGCATCCCGGAACTTTCCGTGACCAGCAATCTGCCATCGATGATGAACGGTGGTAAAGATTTCTGCGAATGGAGCCGAAAAGATAAAGAACTGGCGGGAAGTATCGGAAAAGTCGTAGAATTTGTTCTCGGAAAATATGGGAAGGGTCTGGTTCCGCTGGCGCTTGCCGAGAGTTTTCAGGAAAAAGGGCAGGATGATTACGAAGTCATGGCACTGATCCAGAAAGGTCGCATGCAGGCGGACAGCGGCGGCAAGATTGAACAGGTCTTTGTGGCAAATGGTCTGCTCTGCCGGATGTACCTGATCCGTCAGGATCTCGAAGAGGCGATCCATGTGATGACAACGTTCCGGGAGCGGTGTGAAAAAGAAGCACCGCGGCTGTTGGACAATATCGATGCCTTTTTATGCCGGCTGCATCTGTACCGGGGAGATACGGCGGAGATATTGGCGTGGATGGATACGGCACCGGATGAAAACCGTGAATTTTACATCCTCGAACGGTTCCGGTATCTGACGAAAGCGCGTGTCTACCTGCAACAGGGCAAATACGAAGCAGCCTGCAATCTGCTGCAACAGCTGCTATACTATGCCAGAGAGATGAAACGAACCTATATTTATATAGAAAGTACGCTGCTTCTGGCTGTGACCTGTTACCGGATGGAGCGGGAAGCGTGGACGTCGCTTTTGCAGGAAGCTGTGAGCGAAGCAGAATCGTATCATTTTGTCCGTGTCCTGACAAAAGAAGCCGGTCTGTGGCTGCCGCTGTTAAAAAAAGGTACGAAAGAGATCCGGTGGAAAGATTCCGGATTTCGCAGGCAGGTACTCGAAGAAGGAAAACGGATGGCACAGATGTATCCCGGTTATCTGCGAACAAAAGCAGAAGGGGAAGTCACACTTTCTGATACCGCTCTGAAGATCCTGCGGATGCAGGCGGAAGGCGATTCGATGAACAAGATCGCCGGACAGCTTGGACTTGCCGAAGTGACGGTAAAATACCACTGTCGGGAGACCTACCGGAAACTTGGTGTGAATGGCAAGGCAGCAGCGGTCAACGAGGCGAGAAAACGAAAACTGATCTGAAACAGCAGTGTGGAATATGCAAGGATACAGGCGCGTACCCTTGCATATTTTATGCTTTTCTTTTATAATAAAACCTATGCGACCATGGTACGGGAGACAGCCGTTATACCGGTATCCCGTGGCAAAATACCTCGCAGGATCCGGTCAGAGCAGACAGCGGATCCGGAAAACAAAGGAGAAATTATTATGGCACAGAACGTACTGGCAGTGGTAGCCGGACACGAGATCACCGAAGAAGAACTGCAGGCATTTATCGGACATCTGCCGAAAGAACAGCAGGCATATGCAGCCAATCCGCAGTTCAAAGAACACTGCAAAGAGCAGCTGATCACCTTCCACGCCCTGGCAAAATGCGGTGAGGACGAAAAACTGGAGGAAACTGAAGAATTCAAAAAAGGAATGGAAAGCGCAAGACAGGATATCCTGGTACAGATGGTGTTAAAAGAAACCATCGAGAGCGTAAGCGTATCCGATGACGAAGTAAAAGACTACTTCGAACAGAACAAAGCACAGTTTGTAAAGGGAGCTACCGTAAGTGCAAAACATATCCTGACCGATTCCGAAGAAAAATGTGCAGCTATTCTGGAAACAATCGTAAACGGCGAAAAGACCTTTGAAGAGGCAGCGAGAGAATCTTCCACCTGCCCGTCCGGCGCACAGGGCGGAGACCTGGGCGAGTTCGGAAAAGGTCAGATGGTAAAAGAATTCGAAGACGCAGCCTTTAATGCAGAACCGGGACATGTCGTAGGACCGGTAAAAACACAGTTTGGCTATCACCTGATCAAAGTAGAGAAGAAAAACGAAGCCAAAGAAGCAGGATTCGATGAAGTGAAAGATCCGATCCGCACAGAACTCCTGAAAAGAAAACAGGATCAGGCATATCTGGCGAAAGTTAAAGAACTGAAAGAAAAATACTTGCAGAAATAATTCGAAAATTGTTAGAACTTTATCATTTCTTTTTCATAAAAATATTGTATAATAAACTATATTTGACAGCTAATGTCGAAATGACAGAAAAAAGGCAGGGAAAAACAAATGAAAAGTAAGAAAAAGACAAAAAAAGTATACATGATCCTGCTGAGCGTCTGCCTGGTGGTTATGGCGGGACTGGTTGCAGGACTGTTTGGTTATGCACACCATATGGGAACAAAAACCATGGGGAGCAGGATAAAAATCTTCGGAGAGGATGTATCCGGACTTACCGTGGAGGAGACGGCGAAGAAACTGGCGGATGATTTTCAGAAGATCCCCGTGACATTTCAGGAAAACGGAGAGACGGATTATCAGACGACACTCGGCGATCTCGGTTACAGCATCGACGAGACACAGCTGAAAAAAGATCTGAAAACCCTGAGAGACAAACGCTGGAAAGAAGACGGTTACTTCCCGAAGCAGGCGGATCTTACCGTAACGTATCAGGTGAACCGGGACGATGAGACATTTTCCGCAGCGCTGACAGAAGAACATTTTCAGCTCTCCACGGAACGTGTGGATGCGACGGATGCCTATGTAGCATATGACGGTGAACAGAACGCCTATGTGATCGTTCCCGAGGTGGTCGGCAATCATATGGATCAGGCAGCCGTCGAGACCTATGTGGAAGAACAGATCCGTTCACAGGTTGCGACAGACTATCCGAAAACAGGACTTGAGATAGAGATTCCTTCAGATGTTTATCTGAAAGTAGCTGTTACGCAGGATTCTCAGGAATTACAGGAAAAAGCAGCAGCGTTAAATACCTCCCTGCAAAAATATCAGGGTGTTTCCATAACCTACACCTTCGGAAACGAGACACAGGTGCTGGATAACGCGACGATCTGTTCCTGGCTGGTGATCTCGGATGACAGCGTGTCGATCGATACCGCCCAGGCACAGGAATACATCAAGAATCTTGCGACAAAATACAACACGATCTACAAACCGCGTTCTTTCACCACCACAGGCGGTGAGACGATCACGATCGAAGGCAACGAATACGGTTACCGCGTGGATCAGGACGGCGAACTCGCCCAGCTTCTGGCGGATATCGACGGCGGGGCAGCAGTGACAAGAGAACCGGTATACAGCAAATCCGGCTATTCCAGAAACGGAACGGATGATCTGAACGGAAGTTACATAGAAGTCAGCCTGGATCAGCAGCATTTGTGGCTGTACAAAAACGGGGTACTGGTGACGGAAACCGATATTATCAGCGGACTTCCGGTCGATGGAAGGGAAACATACCGGGGTGCATGGCCGATCGCCTACAAAGCAAGTCCGTTTACTCTGAGCAGTGATGTTTACGGCTATGATACGGCCGTCACTTACTGGATGCCTTTCGTCTACGGACAGGGACTCCATGACGCCAGCTGGCAGACCAACTTCGGCGGGGATACCTATAAAACCAAAGGAAGCCACGGTTGCATCAACCTGCCGCCGGATCAGGCGAAGATCATTTATGAGACGATCGACAAAGGCTATCCGATTCTGCTGTATTAATAACAGATAAAGGATCCGGGCGTTTGTTCCAGGGTCTGCATATAAAAAACAGGAAGTGTGAACTGTCCCAAATTATGGCACAGTCTCCACTTCCTGTTTTTTATATGCAATCATTCGATCATAGCACAGATGAACGAATGAATACGTTTCCAAAATACTTATACTGCGTTCAAATCAGATCTCACACAGCGTCAGCAGATGTTCCAGAGAAAATACTTCCTCGTGCTCCAGCAGTTCCTCCAGTGTATTCAGATTCTGATCCGAATGTTCCAGTTCCCGGGAGAACCGGTAGCTGACAGAGACCAGATCTTCGAATGCCAGTGTCTCTCGCTTTTTTACAAACAGCCCAAGTACCAGTTCCTCGATAAAAAGAGTGCAGAGCACCGCCATCTTTCCCTTGGCAAAGATTCGTTCATCGTACACCGACCCGCAAAAATACGTGTACAGCCAGTACACCATCAGCTGTTCTTTCTGCACCTGCCATTCCGGGAAAGTCTCCTGAAACGCAAGTAGCAGCTTCCGGTACGAGGTTTCCTCCGGACAGGCATGATACAGATCGGTAAGCGTCTGTCTGAGAAATCCCGTCCAGCTTGGGGAGAGCACTTCCAGTTTCGGAACGACTGTCTTCCAGATCTGCTTCATCAGATCCGTCCGGTCCACATCCAGAAAACAGCGATCGGAGATCTTCTCCACAAAAGCAGAAGAGAAGCCGGAGCGCTCATGCCGTGCACGGATCGTCTCCCAGGAAAATAATTCCTGTTTTGCTACCGCGAGCTGAAAATCATGTGTACAGACCAGCAGCTTAGCCACCCGATCCCGTACCGGAACACTTCGATCCTGAAGCACAGCGAGCAGGTAGTCTCTCGTATCCATCAGCGCGCTGAAAAGAAAATAGTCAAAATCATCGTAGGTCTCCTCAGCCGTCTCTTTTTCAAAAGTCCGGAAAGCCACCGGATCTGTCTGCGAGAGAATGATCCGCGCCGCCTCCGGACAGGAGAGTGACAACGAGATCTCCCGCATCCCCTCAAATTCCTCGATATGACGCGGATATCTGCGGCAGGTATCGCAGAGCATCCCGGATCCCGCCTCGATATACATATCACAGAGATTTTCTTCATTTAAAAAGGCACACCGATGCCCGTACTGGCGGAACGCATGCTCCTCCCAGTCGATGTCATTGTGCAGCCGGTTTCGGAAAGTACCCTGGAACCGGCGGTATTTTTTCAGGCTTCTGTCATCAATTATGATCTGCCACCCCGCACAACAGGTATCCGGACAGGCATCCGCGATGCAGGAGAAGGCTTTATAATAGGAAGGAAAAGTAACTTGCATAATCAATAATAAACTCCTTTGTTTTCAATAAAAGATACTCCGTTGACCATTGTAGCACAGATTTCTCGAAAAGGGAAACGGGTTCTCGTTGTAAAAAATCATATCCTGATGTACAATAGAAATATTGAGCAACCGCAATTCGGAATATACAGAAAGAGAACATCATGAACAAGATACAGATTATCGTAAATAACGGCGCCGGTACCGGAAGTGCCGTACCGGTCTGGAAAGAAACAAAAGAATACTTACAGGAAAAAGAAATTCCATACAACGCCTATCTGACCCTCTACGAAAAACACGCAATGAAACTGGCAGGACAGATCTGTGAAAAATTCCCGGAGGGACCGATCTACCTGCTGGTAGTAGGAGGGGACGGAACCATCAACGAAGTCCTGAACGGAATCCCCGACTTTGACCGCGTCCGCCTCGGCGTGATCCCGACCGGCTCCGGCAACGATTTCGCCAGAAACCTAGGAATCCTCCGAAACACCAGAGGCAATCTTGCAGAAATCGTCTCCTGCATCGAACAGGAACAAAACGGAGAACCCCTGCAGCGGATCGATCTCGGCGAAGTAAGCTGGGAAGACTGTACAAAACCAAGAATCTTCGGTATCAGCGCCGGTGCCGGACTGGATGCGATCGTGTGTAAGAAAGCGCTCCATTCCACTCTGAAAAAAGTCCTGAACCGGTTCCATCTGGGAAAACTGACCTACCTGATGCTGACCGTACAGACCTTATTTTCCATGAAAACCTTCCGGGCAACCGTGACCGTGGACGGAGAGACAGAAATCTGCCAGAACATGATCTTCGCCGCAGCCATGAACCTGCGCGCAGAGGGCGGCGGTGTTCCGATGGCACCGGACAGCACCCCATACGACGGAAACATCTCTCTCAGCAGCGCCTCCGGCATCCCAAAATGGAAAACGTTCTTCCTGCTTCCACTCCTCGCACTGGGAAAACAGGGCGGGATCAAAGGCTTTGACGTCAAAGACGGCGCAGAGATCACCCTGGAACTGGATCAGCCGGTGGTGGTTCATGCGGATGGAGAGTATTGTGGGGATGTGCGGTACATAAAATTCTGTTGCCGCAGGGATACGCTGTGGCTGCTGCATCCACGCAAAAGAGAGCGATGAACAAGTAAGTTTGTGGTGTATCGAAAAGACTGTCAATTTATAAAATATTTTGTAAAAAAATAAAAAAAGATGTAACAATATGGAAAAGATTAACTTATAATAAAAAGAATTTCATGCTATAATATAATTAATTTTACGTATAAGTTTTATGAGTGGGGAGGAAGAAAATGTATCAAAAGTTTTCTGATGGATGGCTGAAACATATGGATTTCATCATATTGGATATCATATGTCTTCAAATAGCGTTTATATTATCCTATTATGTGAGAAATGGAGCGTGGGATGTATACAGAAATACACTATATAGCAGTGTATCGATTATGTTAATTCTGATTTCTGTATGTGTATCGATTCTTTCTGAAAATCATAAAAATATATTGCGGAGAGGATATTTGAAAGAGTTTCGTGCAGTAATTTTGCAGGCTGTTTATGTTATGGCATGTGAAGTTTTGTTTCTTTTTATGATAAAGAAATCAGAAGCTTTTTCCAGAACTTCCTTTCTTTTTTTTGCAGTATTTTATCCGGTACTGATGTATGGAGGAAGATGTTTATGGAAGAAATTTCTGATAAATCATGGCACATGGTTTCAGACGGAAAGAGGAATACTTATCCTTACATCGGAAGATATTGCGGAGGAAGTAGTAGAACATATTGAAAAACGATGTGTAAAACCGGTACAGATTCTTGGAGTTGCGCTGGTGGAGAACGTAAGTGAAAATGGATATATCGGGAATTATCCGATTGTGGCTTCCGGTGAAAAATCTATTCTTAAATACGTGCAGAATGGTTGGGTGGATGAGATTATTGTAAAAATAACCAGAGAAAGTCTGTACCCGGATTCGTTGATCGAAAAGTTCGATGAGATGGGGATTGTCGTTCACCGCTGCCTTAATATAGGCGATGGCGGAGCTATGCACTATACAGTGGAAAAATTTTGGGGTTATACATATGTTACTTCCTTTGTTCGTTCAGCAACGATGAGCCAACTTTTTCTGAAAAGACTGATGGATATCTGCGGAGCAATTGTCGGGCTGATTCTTACAGGATTACTGACTTTGATCATTGGACCAATGATTTATATAGCATCTCCGGGACCTATTTTCTTCTCGCAGGTCAGAATAGGAAAAAGTGGAAAAAGATTTCGAATTTATAAATTCCGAAGCATGTATATGGATGCAGAAGAAAGAAAAGCTGCATTGATGGAAAAAAATAAAATGAGTGGATTTATGTTCAAAATGGATGCAGATCCGCGAATCATTGGAAGTGGTCCGGACGGTACGCGTCATGGATTGGGCTGGTTTATCAGAAAAACATCCATAGATGAATTTCCGCAGTTCTGGAATGTACTGAAAGGCGATATGAGTCTTGTCGGAACAAGACCGCCGACAGTAGATGAATGGGAAAAATACGAATATCATCACAGAGCAAGAATGGCAGCAAAACCGGGAATCACCGGTTTGTGGCAGGTAAGTGGTCGAAGTGATATTACAGAATTTGAAGATGTTGTTAAACTGGATATGGAATATATCAAAAACTGGACAATTGGAGAAGATATCAAAATTATTTTCCAGACAGTTGCTGCTGTGATAAAAGGCAGTGGATCGATGTAAATAATTAGCATAATACTTGGAGCGATAAAATGGTAAAAAAGGAAAATATCAGTAAACAAATAGAAGTAAATGAAAAAAAGGTGTACGTATTAGCCGAACATAAAAAAATCCGAACTACGTAACTAAAAAGCAACAAGTTTTCATTATCGGAAGTAAGGGAATACCAGCGAATTATGGAGGGTATGAAACTTTTGTAGACAAATTGACCGAATATCAGGTGAGCCAGCATATTCGATATCATGTGGCTAGACTTGGAAAAGATAATATGAGATATGAATATAATGGTACAAAATGTTTCGATGTTAGAGTGCCGGATATAGGAGCAGCAAAAGCTATATATTATGATATGGCGGCATTGCAAAGATGTATTAATTATTGTAAGGCACGTCCGTCTATTAAGAATCCTATATTTTATGTACTTGCTTGCCGTATTGGTCCGTTTATTGGTTATTATAAAAAGCAAATTAAGAAATTGGGTGGAAAGTTGTATGTTAACCCAGATGGGCATGAATGGAAACGTGCAAAATGGTCGGCGCCTATAAGAAAATATTGGAAGATTTCAGAAGCTGGAATGGTAAAACATGCAGATTTGTTAATCTGCGATTCGATTAATATTGAAAGATATATACAAGAAAGTTATAGAAAATATAATCCTAGAACAACTTTTATAGCGTATGGATCGGATACGCAGGCTAGTAGTCTAACAGATGACGATCCTAAACTTCTTGCGTGGTATCAGGATAAAGGACTCCAGAAGAAAGAGTACTATTTGGTTGTAGGAAGATTTGTTCCGGAAAATAATTATGAAACCATGATTCGTGAATTTATGAAAAGTAATAGCAAAAGAAATTTTGCTATTATAACTACAGCTAATGAAATGTTTTTAAAAGAACTGGAAAATAAATTACATTTTGAACAGGACTCAAGAATTAAATTTGTAGGAACAGTATATGACCAGAAACTATTAAAAAAAATACGTGAAAATGCGTATGGGTATTTTCATGGACATGAAGTAGGTGGAACTAACCCGAGTTTGTTAGAAGCATTGGGGAGTACGGACTTGAATTTGCTCCTTGATGTTGGATTTAATCGAGAAGTTGGTATAGATACGGCACTTTATTGGAACAAAGAAAAGGGAAATCTTGCCGATCTTATTAACCGAGCAGATGCTATGGATTGCGAAGAAGTTGAAATGCTGGGGAAAAAGGCAAAACAGAGAATACGCGAGGCTTATAGTTGGGAATACATTGTGAAAGAATATGAAACATTATTTGAAAATTGTAATAAGAGGAAATAAAGGAAGAAAATATGAAAATATGTTTGGTTAATAAATTTCATACAGTCAAAGGAGGATCAGAAACATATTACTTTGCACTGGGTGAAATGTTGGAGAAACGTGGACATGAAGTGATTTATTTTTCTATGAAGGATGAAAAAAATAAAACGTGTAAGCAGGAAAAATATTTTGTTGAACATGTTGATTTCAATGGAACTATGAGCAAATTACAAATTGTGAAAGCTTCTCTTAAAATGCTATATAGTATGGAAGCTAAGAAAAAATTTGAGCAATTAATTAAAAATGAAAGACCAGACATCATTCATCTGAATATTTTTCAAAGTCAGCTTACTGGCTCAATTGTAGATGTTGCAAAAAAGTATCGTATTCCAATCGTTTATACTGCTCATGATCTGAAAAGTATTTGTCCCAATTATCAGATGCTGAATCATGGTAAGATTTGTGAACGTTGTTTGCAGGGGAATTACATAAATTGTTTTAAAACGGGATGTATGAAGGATTCTAGGGCAAAAAGCTTATTAGCAACAATGGAAGCAGAGGTATATAAGAAGAAAAAAATATATCAAAAACTAGACTTGATTATTACGCCATCTCTATTTTATAAAAGAAAAATAGAAGAAGCTGGAATTGCGAAGTGTCCAGTGATTCATATGACTAATTTTCTACCGGAAGGAACCGAATATAAAAGCGGAAATTCAAATGGAGAATATTTTTTGTATTTTGGAAGATTAAGCCGAGAAAAAGGGATTCTTACATTGATTCAAGCGTATGAATATGCAAAGGTGAATAGACCGCTATATATTGTGGGAACAGGACCGATGAAGGAGCAGATTGAACAATTTATTATAAAAAAGAAACTTCAAGGTCAAGTGAAATTGCTTGGATTTAAGACGGGACAAGAGTTAAAGGATATTATTTCTAATGCCCGTTGTATTTGTTTGCCGAGTGAATGGTATGAAAATGGTCCGTATAGTATCATGGAAGCTCAGGCGTTGGGAAAACCTGTTATTGTTTCGGATAATGGTGGTTTACCAGAATTAGTAGAAGATGGGGTGAATGGTTATATAGTTAAAGCACAAAATGCTCAAGAGTTAGCAGAGAAGTTGCTGATGTGTGATAATAAAGAGGATTGGAAGGGCGAAAATATTGTAAAATGGGCGCATAAAAAATATAATGCGGAAACATATTTAAATACTATTGAACAATTATATCGAAAAGAGTTAGAAAAATGAAAAAAATTGGTATTTTAACGCTTACAAATACGTTGAACTATGGAGGAACTTTGCAAGCGGTTGCATTGAATAAAACAATTAAAAAGATGGGAATGAATCCTGTAAATGTAATATGCACAAAACCGCCTAAAGCATGGAGAAGTGCAAGAACATATTTAAGAGAAAGAGTTAGACTGTATGGCTGTCAAGGAATATATGCGAAAATTCGTATTTGTGGAGGAATTGTAAAAACGTTAATATCGAATATACATTATTTTGATGTGAAATTAAAAATGAAAAAGTTTGATATGTTTATAAATGATAATATCATAACAACTCCATATTGTGAAGATGAGGAGAAATTAAAAAAAGAATATTCGAATTATGATGCATATATTGTGGGGAGTGATCAGGTATGGAACACAATGTTTTTTGGAGGAGATTTTTTTGCTCCGTTTTTTTTGAATTTTACTTGTTCCGGTAGTCCTTGTTATTCATACGCGGCAAGTGTCGGTGGTAAAAAAGAAGATCAATATATTCAGGAGATAATATCACGTACAAAACATTTTGAGAAAATCACAGTGCGTGAAAAAAGTCTTGAAATTCAGATGAAGCATTTGGGAAGTACTAATGTGATGACTGTTTTAGATCCGACATTATTATTGGGGAAAAAGGAATGGGAAAAATTTGAAAAGAAGCCAGAGAAAATATTTCCAGAAAAGTATATATTGGTGTATTATTTGGAAAAAGATTCCGTGAAAGATGAATTGATCAAAAAGCTTTCCGAGGAATTAAATCTTCCGGTAATTAATTTAATGCCGATATATCAAAAAACTAATTATCCATGTTTTGTAGATAAAACTGCTGGACCTGCAGAGTTTTTGTATTATGTGCATCATGCTAATTATATTATAACAAATTCATTTCATATGGTTGTATTCTCGTTAATATATCATAAAAAATTCATAGCTTTAGAAAGAGAAGCGCAGGAAAGCAGAGTTATTGATTTGCTTAATACGGTTCACTTAAATGAACGTTATATAAAAAATATTCGGGAGTCTGGAAAAATAATGGAAGATTATGAAGATGTATTACCATTATTAGAAGCAGAAAAGAAAAGATCATTAGAGTTTTTAAAATCTATAGAGGAAAAATAATGCAAATAAAAATGAAGTCGAAAGATAAAGACATATATACCAAAATATATATGATTTTATATTGCGTGTGTATTGCATCAGCTACGATTATTAGATGGATGAACTATGTAAATGCGTTAACGGCATTTGTAGGCATTATATGTATTATAAAAACTAAAAAAATAAGAAAAGAAGTGCTTAATTTTATCTGGATGATATTTATTGCCATGTTTCCACTATTGGATGCTGCTATTCGTGGAGAGGCTGGGTTAAGTTTATTTACATTTTTGCAATATTTACCAGCGCTACTGTTGCTTACAATAGGATTGTTTGACATAGTAGAATATAGAAAAATATGGTTGCAATTTATAAAAGGATTTGCATGGCTTCAGATTTTTGGCATGTTACTTTCAAGCTTATGGAATAGAATATACATTATGATTGCGTGGCGTGTACTGGGTCAATGGTCATATGCTGTAACGGGTTTTACTACTGATCCTACAATGGTGGCCTATATTGTCAGCATGGCAATTGGTATTTACTGTGTAGAATATATTTTTGAGGAGAATAAAAGAAATAAAGAGACAGTTTTTATTTTTGTAAAGATGGTTGTAATGTGTTATTTCCTCATAGAAACAGGAAAAAGATCGTTATTAATTGCTACTATAGTTGTACTGATGTTGTGCGTACTAATGTATGCGACAAATTCCAAAAAAAAATTCTTTTCGAAAATTTTTGTTTTTCCAATAATTATAACTGTTTTAGGAGGGATATGTATACTAGCATATCGAGCTGGATATAATAATTCTTTTGCACGAATAGGCGGAACTATTATAGGAATGAAAGCAGGTGATGATGTTAGTAATATGCGTTCTACTTGGGCGGAATACTTAAAAATGTGGAGTAAAGGACATGAACTTTTTGGAATAGGATGGGAAAGTTTTAAACACAGAATATTAGCTACGCCCTATTATATTGTCCCTAATGCACACAATGTATATAAACAAATTTTATGTGAAGAAGGGTACATAGGTTTTCTTATATTCATTTTAATTCTATTAGCTACAATTATTTATTCAATAAAAGAAGTTATTGTTACAAAAAATAAGGAAAATAAAAAATTAGCAATATATGCAATGTATGGGGTGCTGTTTTTTATTATATATAGTTATAGTGGAAATGCTATATATGATTCGACGATATATTTATATTTCTTTGGATCAGTTCAATTATGTTCAAGTGTTATGTTGGAGAACAAAAAAGATGAAAAACAGATGTATTGATTTTTATAAGTGTGTTGCAAGTATTTTGATTATTTTTATACATTGCAGATTTCCAGGCGAGTTTGGGAAAATAGTAGTTGTATTTGCAAGACCGGCAGTACTGTATTTCTTTTTAGTAGCTGGCTTTTTTTGCTATTATGAGAAAAAAGTGAGTTTTTTAAAAAAAATGAAAAAAAAGATAATACGGTTGATACGAACAACAGGTATCGTGTTGGGATTATATTTCATTTGGGAATGCATATTAAGAATTTTTGGTAGTAGTAGTAATTTAAAGGCTTATTTTGTACAAGTTTTATTAAGAAAGGAAAATATTGTAAAAGTCTTAATATTTCAAGAGGATATTTTGGTTGGACCATTTTGGTTTTTATTTGCGCTTGTTTTGTGTTATTTATTTGCGCTGATAGCAGGCAGAAAGAATATTCAGCATATGTATTGGATAATCCCAGTTCTTTTGAGCATAAATATCATTATTTCAGAGATACTTCCGGTATTTGGAAAATCAATCAATATAATTTATTATAGAAATTTTATTTTCACAGGACTGCCGTTTTTTTTGATGGGGTATTGGATACATGACGTGCAATATTCGAATCTATTAAAAAATGTATTACCATTATCTGCGACACATGGCATTATTTTAGGAGCTGCTTTGAGTTTGTTGGAATACGTTATATTTGGTAATAGCCTGATTTATTTAGGAAGTGTAATAATAGCTATTTATTGCCTGGTGGACGCAATAAGTAATCCTCGAAAAGGAAATAAGTATGGCGTTCTGATTGGAAAAAAATATTCTATGACGATATATTATATGCATTGGTTTATTATAGATGTTGTATCAATATTAGGGAAACATACAAAAATACTTGAAAAAAAGTGGTATGGCTATATTTTGCCTGTAATAGTTGTTATTATAACTATTATAAGCTCCATTATGCTTGACTATTTAAAAAAGAAGGTGAATTTTGATGAAAAAAATGCTAAAAAGATTATATCATAAACTACAATGGATAAATTCAATAAAAAAAATTGATTTTATATATTATAATTATTTGTGTAAAAGGGTTTTGAGGGATAAAGAAGTATATATTATTCCGTATAAAGGAGCAATTATAGATATTCATAGAACTGCAAAAATAGAATTACATGGTCAGAACTTGAATATTGGGATAAATAAAATAGGAAAATCTAGGGCAGAAACATATGTTAAAATGGAAAAAGAGGCATATTGGAAATGTAATAACGGAGCATCCCTTTGTTATGGAGGAAATATTGAAATTCATGATAATGGATGCTTAGAAACGAATAGTTTTTTTCTGAATGTGGGAAGTGTGATTATAGCAACAAAAAGAATTGAACTTGGTGAAGATGTTTGGATTGGGAGAGATTGTGTAATATATGATTCAGATTTTCATTGGATGTTAGATGAAAATGGTAATGTTCGAAATGTTTCAAAACCTGTGAAAGTCGGAAATCATGTTTGGTTGACCAATCATGTAATGGTACAAAAAGGTGTAGAGATTGGAGCGAATGTTGTGATATGTCCTCATACAATAGTGAGAAAGAACATTTCCGAAGGGAAAATGATAGCAAGTGGAACCACTCAGATATGTGTGGCGGATGATATAAAATGGTCTAGTGAATTAATATAAAAATATATAGGAGTTTGTATGAAACTACAAAGAACAAGAAATGCCGTTAGAAATATAATATTTGGAAGCGCTTTGAAAATATATCAAATTGTCGTGCCATTCCTATTAAGAACGGCTATGATTTACTATTTAGGAATAGAATATGTAGGTCTCAATAGTATTTTTTTGGCAATTTTACAAGTATTAAATTTGGCTGAATTAGGTGTGGGGAGCGCTATGATTTTCAGCATGTATAAACCTATTGCTGAAAATGACGATATTACGATTTGCGCACTAATGGCACTATATAGAAAATATTACAGAATTATAGGATTGGTGATTTCCATTGGCGGAACAATGATTGCACCTGTATTACCTTTTTTGATAAAAGGGGATATACCTCAAGGGTTAAATTTATATGTGCTATATTTCTTGAACTTGATTTCTACAGTACTAACATATTGGTTATTTGCATATAAAAATTGCATTTTGACAGCGTATCAAAGAACAGATGTTTCAAGTAAAATTGGTTTAATAATATCAACTGTCGAATATGGTATTGAATTTGTCGCCCTTTTGATATTCCGGAATTATTATTTATATCTAAGTGCAAAAGTGGTTACGCAAATAATGAACAATATATTGACTGCAATGATGGCAGAAAAAATGTACCCACAATATAAACCTAAGGGGAATCTTTCAAAAGAAACTATAAAAGAAATTAATAAGAAGGTAAAGGATCTCTTTACTGCAAAACTTGGAGGAGTAGTAGTTAATTCTGTAGATTCAATTGTAATATCTTCTTTTTTGGGATTAACAGTACTTGCGATATATAATAATTATTATTATATATTAAGTTCGATTATTGGATTTGTTGCTATTATTTTTAGTTCATGTTTAGCTGGTATTGGAAACAGTATTCAGACAGAAACAGCTGAAAAAAATTACGAAGATTTCTTAACATTTACATTAATAATTGTATGGTTGTCTGGTTTTTGTGTATGTTGTTTACTGTGTTTATATCAACCTTTTATGATAATATGGTTAAAAGATACAGCAGCTATGTTTGGAATGAAAGAAGTTATTTGCTTATGTGCGTACTTTTTTACGTATGAAATTGCGAGTATGATGATTCAATATAAAGATGCGGCAGGTATATGGCATGAAGATCGATTCAGACCACTTGTTACTGCGCTTAGTAATTTAGTAATGAATCTTATTACAGTACAATTTATTGGTATTGTTGGAGTACTAATATCAACAGTTATTAGTTTCGTAGTTATAGGAATTCCGTGGTTGATAAAAAATATATTTACGTTATTGTTTAAAAGAAGTCCGATTGAATATATAAAAAGAATATTATTATATGTGATGGTTACAATCTTTGCTTGCATTGCATGTAAAAAAATATGTGATTTAATAACAACGACGGGATGGATACAATTGATCATAAAAGGTGTTTTGTGCTGTATTGTTTCTAATATAATATTCTGGATTGCCTATCATAGATTAAAAGAATATAAAAAAATATATAAATTATTTGCTAAACTGAAAAAGTGAATTTACAAGAAATTGTAGGAGGTATAGAGATGATTCCTAAAGTTATACATTACTGTTGGTTTGGATATGGCGAAAAATCAGCATTAGTAAAAAAATGTATTCAATCATGGAGAGAAAAATTTCCAAATTATGAAATAAAGGAATGGAATGAAAGTAATTTTGATGTCACACAAAATATTTATATGAAGGAGGCGTATGAATGTAAAAAGTGGGCTTTTGTAAGCGATTATGCTAGGCTTCAAATTATTTATACATATGGTGGCATTTATTTTGATACAGATGTTGAAGTAATTAAAAATTTTGAACCGCTCATTAAAGAAAATGGATATTTGTGTTTCGAAAATCTTACAAATGAAGAGTTTGGACAGCAAGTAGGAACAGGATTAGGGTTTGCAGCTGAAGCAAAAAATAAAGTAATTGGGAAAATGCTGGAGGAGTATGAAGGGATTCATTTTATAACAAATGGGGAAATGGATTTAACTCCATGCCCTGTAAGAAATACAGAAGCTTTAAGAAAAATGGGGTTGATTACAGATGGGAGGATGCAGAAAATAGAAAATATAATTGTATATCCATTTGAGTATTTTTGTGGGTATGATATTGCAAATTCTTATTTGGTTAATTCCAAAAATACATATACTATTCATCATTATAGTGCAACCTGGAAAGCGAAAATGGGATTAATAGAATGGATTAAATACAAAATTGTAGTAAAAGTGATTCAAAAACTTATTGGATATGAAAAATATAAAAAGTTGAAAATTAGAAAAATTCGCAAAAAAAGTACTCAATGATAATATATATTGATGATAAGATGAAATTAGCGTCCCACAAATAGTCTTAGAATATGGGTGCAATGCTAAATTAAAGATAGGTTAAAGTTATAAGAGGTTTGTATGAAAATATTATATGATTGTTTTTCTTGCTCTCCATATTATGGCAGTGACGAGGGAATAGGATGGTTATGGCCGTCTATGATGAGCAAATATCATGAGATATGGGTACTTGTGAGAAAAGATAGACAACAGGATATAGAAAAGTATTGCGGGAAAAATCAAATTAATAACATACATTTTGTATATTGTGATATTCCAAATTGGATGAATTTATATTATAGAAATCTAAAACAAAATAAAAATGGAGTAATGGATTTTCTTATATATCAGTATCTGTGGCAGTTTCCGGCATACATGAAAGCGAAGAAATTACATAAGAGAGTTCGTTTTGATTTGGTACATCATGTGTGTACGAATGATTTTCGAATACTTGGATATATGTATAAATTGAAAATTCCCTATATCATTGGTCCGATAGGTGGAGCACAGGAGACACCGATCGGTTTAAAGTATTATGTCAGAAATCATAAAAAATCAGAAAAAATGAGAAGTATGTTGAATCAAGTAATGGTTCGTTTGCTAGGTTACAAAAAAGCATTGAATAGTGCAAATAAGATATATTTTTCAAATCAGGAGACGAAGGATTTTTTAGCCCCATATATTCAGGATAGTAGTAAATGCGAATTGTTAACAGAAATTGGATTTGTTGAAGAAAATTGTGTAGAAAAAGTGACCAAAAAAGATGAAACAGAAACTATTTTTATGTGGGCAGGAAGAATGGAATATAGGAAAGGCTTGGAGTTATTAGTTGATGTGATAAAGACCTTACCGTTGGATAAAAAATGGAAAGTGATATTTTGTGGTGATGGACGTGAAAAGAAATATATTGAGAATTTATGCGCACAATATAAATTAGAGAAAAGAGTAGAATTTTTAGGAAAAGTTCCATATGAAAAAATGGAAATGATTTATAAAAAAGCGGATGTATTTGTTTTCCCTAGTTTGCGAGAGACTACGGGAACCGTAATAATTGAAGCGATGGCTCATTCATTGCCTGTAATATGCTTGAAACAAGGGGGAGCTGTTGAAATTATTAATGAAAATATGGGATTTCTTATACCTGTGGAGGACAAGGATGAGTGTATAAATGCATTTGGAATGGCAATGGAAAAATGTATTAATTTCCCAGAAAACACGAGAAAAATTGGAGAAAATGCAAGAATACATATAATGAATAATTACTTGTGGGAGCAGAAAATAAGTAACATGGAAAGAGTGTATAGAAAGTTAGTGGAACAAGAAACGTATGAATAAAATAATTACAAACCGTTATAAAGGATTATTTGCAATTCTAATTGTATGTCATCACATTGCACTTTCCGTATCAAATTTACCAATATATCTAATTCCATTGAAATATATTGGCTTTTCTGTAGTAGGCTATTTCCTTTTCATATCTGGATATGGTTTGATGTATGGTTATAAAAATAAAAACGATTATTTGAATGGATTTATACAGAAGAAGATTTCGCGAATACTATTACCGTATTTATGTATTCAAATAGTATGGTTATTGTATTGTATATGTACAGGAAAATTCGTTTTGATAGAATATATACAAAATTTTTGTGGAGGGGGGACAAACTGGTTTGTTATAATGATTATACTGTATTACGTGGTATGGTATTTAGCTTTTAGTCATTATAATGATAAAGTAGCTTTTTTTATTGTATCTATATGGGTAGTAATTACTTTTGTGGTCTGTATATGGATGAATTTAGAATCAAATTGGTATGCATCTCTTCTACCAATAGTTGTTGGTATGAGGATGCTGGAAGATTATAAATATATATTGCACTGGATTAAAAAGAATTCATGGAAATATATAGCTCTTACAGGTGGAACATATGCATTTCTTTTTGGTATGAGAATTGTATTACAGGAATATGGATGGAATGGAAAAATTTTCCAAGGATTATTAAGAAATTGCATTGCAGTAATGTTTTGTTTTCTTATAGTAGGCTTACAGCAAAAAATAAGTTTAGAGGGAAAGGTGTTTGATTTCCTTGGGAAAATTTATTGGGAAGTTTATCTTGTACATATATTGATATTGAAGATATGCAAATGGAATTTAAAATTGGAAGGTTATATGTTGGTGGCTATAACAATAGGAATGAGTATTATTGGGGCATGTATATTAAAATTATTTGTAGAAGTAACATTCAAGGAAAAGGATAAAAAATTTAAAAGTCACTAAAATCATGGCAAGGGGAGAAATGAAAAAAATGACGATATCTATTATAATACCAGTACACAATTCTGAGAAATATTTAGAACAATGCATTGAATCAGTGATGAGGCAATTAACTAATGAAGATGAAGTTATTCTTGTAGAGAATGGATCAACAGATAATAGTTTACAGAAATGTCGCAAATATGCAGAGAAATATAAAAATATAAAATTAATTAAATTAGGAAAAGTAGGAGTGGCAGTAGCTAGAAACGAAGGGATCAGCCATTCTAGAAAGGAATGGGTTACTTTTTTGGATTCTGATGATATGATTCAGCCTAAAGTATTACAAGATTTTAGAAATTTAGATGGTATTACGGCAGATATTATTATTGCGGGTTATTCACGTGAAATTGTGAAAAAAAAGGAAGAATTATATTTCTCAGAAATTGATACAGAAATTTTGACAGCAGGGGTTTTACAATGGGCGAAATATCGAAAAAAAATTCAAAAGGTAGCTCCGGTAGATAATTATAATAATTGGGCATGCTGGGGAAAATTATATAGAAGAGATTTTTTGATAGATAATAAAATAGAATTCCCGGCTGGAATTACACATAGTGAAGATACCGCATTTTGTTTTCAGGCGTATCTGTCGGCAAAACAAATTATTGCTATATCAGAAAAATTATATTATTACAGAGAAAATTTTGAATCAGTTACAAATATATTTTCAGAAAGACTCCTAGAAAACAATATAAAACTGATAGAAGTTTTTGAAAAATATAGAAAGCATTTTTATATACCAAATAGAATAAATAGGGCATTTGACAATTTTTATGCAAGAAAGGTTGTCGAAATATGTTGCGAGTATTTTAAGAGTGCAAAGTGTAGTTTGAATGAGCAAGACAAGGCAATGGCGTTAAAGAATATTTGTGAAAAAAATGTAATTAGAAATGCTATTAAGAGAGCTGATTATTTCAGGATAATTATTGGTAAAAAGAACACTTTAAAATATGCATACATACTTTGGCAATTAAAACATCGACAATATAAAACGGCAGTAAAAATTTGATAGTCGTTTTTTAAATTTGCAATTGGAAGCGTAAATAATTAAGAAAAGGTAACTGTTCAGAACCCCATTAGTTGAAAATGATATCAGGGGTTCCGTTCAAGGGAGTATCCCAAAGTTTGTGTAAACCTCCAAACTGATGTAAGATAGAATTACTCAGTTTGGAGGTTTATTTTATGGCAAGAAAAAAGGATTCACCACAAAAAGCAGCGCTTAGAGAACTCATGGGAAACTACCTGAAAGAAAACAATGTAAAAGTAAAAGATGGAACAGATGTTAATTCCATTATGCGGGATATGATGTCTATCATTTTGGAAGGTGCCCTTGATCAGGAACTGGATGAAGAACTGGGATATTCCAAGTATGATTATCGAAATAAAGAAACCGATAATTCCAGGAATGGATATTCCCAGAAAACGTTACATACCAGTTACGGAGATATGGAGATTGATATTCCAAGGGATCGAAAAGGTGACTTCGAACCACAGGTTGTAAAGAAGTATCAGAATTCGATTACGCAGGACATGGAAGAAAAGATCATTTCCATGTACGCAAAAGGAATGACTACTGCCGATATAGAAAGCCACATGCGTGAATTATACGATCTTGAGATCTCCGACAGTACTGTCAGCCGGATTACTGATAAGATCCTGCCAATAGTAAAAGAATGGCAGGAAAGGCCATTAGAAAGTGTGTATGCTGTTGTATTTATGGATGCGATCCATTTCCATGCCCGTAATGAGGGGCGGATTGTAAAACGTGCTGTTTACATTGCGATTGGGATCGATATGGAAGGACGTAAGGATGTCCTCGGAATGTATGTTGGTCAAAATGAAAGTGCCAAGTTCTGGCTCTCCATCCTGAATGGCCTGAAAAACCGGGGTGTAGAAGATATATTGATTGCGTGTGTGGATGGACTGACCGGTTTTCCACAGGCAATTGAAGCAGTATTTCCCCAGACCGAGATCCAGCAGTGCATCATCCATCAGATCAGGAACACCACGAAATTTGTTTCTTACAAAGAGATCAAACCACTTATGGCAGATCTGAAGCGTGTATATGCAGCTCCTACAGAAGAAGTTGCATTGGCAGAACTGGACAGCTTTGACGAAAAATGGAGCGGGAAATACCCTAAGATTGCAAAGTCATGGAAAGATAACTGGGCAAATCTTTCAACGTATTTTAA
>OLNG01000265.1_pt1 | contig 51130 bp, 45 predicted proteins | sample 1643091 | NCBI WGS metagenome assembly OLNG01 (sample SAMEA3136661, study PRJEB25190) | human gut metagenome | biome: human gut; feature: human-associated habitat; material: faeces | place: Austria | collected 2013 | reverse complement strand
CATTATGCTTCAGATGACAAATAAATCTCTTGAAGAAGAGGCAAAGGCATTTTTATCCGAAGAAAAAGGTGTGGAAACGATAGAAGATGCGATAAATGGCGCAAAAGATATTATCGCAGAGCATATTTCTGATGAAGCGGATTACCGTATCTATCTCCGTAAACTTACCATGGACAAAGGAACTGTAGTATCTGCAGCAAAAAATCCTGAGGAATCTTCTGTTTATGAGATGTACTATGAATTTGAAGAACCGATCAAAAAACTTGCAGGACATCGTGTGCTTGCGCTGAACCGTGGTGAAAAAGAAAAAATGCTCACTGTCAAGATCAGTGCACCGGAAGAAGAGGCAATGGGATGGCTTCAGAAACAGGTCATTACAAAAGAAAATCCAATTACAAAACCGATTCTTCGCGAAGTAGTGGAAGACAGTTACAAACGTCTGATCGCACCTGCGATTGAGCGTGAGATCCGAAGTGATCTAACAGAAAAGGCCGAAGACGGGGCAATCCATGTATTTGGAAAGAATCTGGAGCAGCTTCTGATGCAGCCTCCAATCGTTGGTAAAGTAGTTCTTGGATGGGACCCGGCTTTCCGTACAGGCTGTAAACTGGCTGTTGTAGATGAGACAGGAAAGGTTCTTGATACAACTGTTATTTATCCGACAGCACCGACAAATGATGCAAAGATCCGTGCTGCAAAAGAAACACTTAAGAAGCTTATCAAAAAGTATAATGTTTCTCTGATCTCTCTGGGCAATGGAACAGCATCCAGAGAATCTGAGCAGATCATTGTAGAACTTCTGAAAGAAATTCCGGAGAAGGTACAGTATGTGATCACAAATGAGGCAGGAGCTTCTGTATATTCCGCAAGTAAACTGGCAACTGAGGAATTCCCGAATTTTGATGTCGGACAGAGAAGTGCGGCTTCTATCGCAAGACGTCTGCAGGATCCTCTGGCAGAGCTGGTCAAGATCACTCCACAGTCTATCGGTGTAGGACAGTATCAGCATGATATGAATCAGAAGAAGCTCGGAGAGGCTCTGAGTGGAGTCGTAGAGGATTGCGTAAATAAAGTTGGGGTGGATCTGAATACAGCATCTGCATCCCTTCTGGAATATATTTCAGGTATCAGTAAAGTGATTGCGAAGAACATCGTGGCTTATCGTGAAGAGAACGGAAGATTTGAAAGTCGTCGTGAGCTTCTCAAAGTTGCAAAACTCGGACCGAAAGCATTTGAACAGTGTGCAGGTTTTGCACGTATCACAGGCGGAAAGAATCCGCTGGATGCGACAAGTGTTCATCCGGAAAGCTATGAAGCTGCGCAGAAGGTTCTGGAAAAACTGGGATACAAACCAGAAGATATCACAGCCGGCAAACTGAGTGGTATTTCCAGACAGATTAAGAATTACAAAAAACTGGCAGAAGAGCTTGGAGTTGGTGAACCGACACTTCGTGATATTGTCAAAGAACTGGAAAAACCGGCACGAGATCCTCGTGATGAGATGCCGAAGCCGGTACTGAGAACAGATGTACTTGATATGAAGGACCTGAAAGAAGGCATGATCCTTAAAGGAACCGTACGTAATGTAATTGACTTTGGGGCGTTTGTCGATATCGGTGTACATCAGGATGGACTTGTGCATATCTCTGAGATGACAGAGAGATATATCAAACATCCACTGGAGGCAGTGTCTGTTGGGGATGTTGTAGATGTACGAGTGATTGGAGTGGATTTGAAGAAGAAGCGAATCAGCTTGTCCATGAAGGGAATCAAATAAAGCAGGGAATCTATTTTAATAGCGGGCTAGCAGATGGGATGAATGATGCGTAAGAGAAGGATGTGTGTGCAGGATGAATGTGCATGAATCCCTGAAACGGCTTCATCGCCCGGAAATACTAAGAATATACCCTGTCTGTTAAAAACATGAATCAAAAGTGCATAACTCGCCTGACGGCTCAGACAATGCACTTTATGCTTCATAACACAGACTGGGTATATTCAAGTATTTCTACGGACGATTGCAGAGGTTTCAGGAATTCATGCACATTATACCTGCCCGTTCAACATACCGGTACTTACGCCTATATTCATCCCATCTGCAGCCCGTTTTTACATTTTCGCCAGCTTTATAAAAGCTCCCTTGACCTGGACAGCGCTATTTGTAGTGTCGTTTGTGGTCGGGCTCCCTCCGGGAAGGAGGCAGCTGAGCGAGATGGGGGAGAAGGTAAAGATAAAATATTTGGAATTAAAAATAGACTTAAGAATATTATAGAAAATATGAGTGGAATTATGATTGGAGCTATTATAGAAACTATAGAATGAATTGAGACGATTTTCTTGCTGTGAACATAAAGTATATTTTTCCCAAATTACAGCAACTAAAAAAGATATATGATTAATTCAACATCTGCAAGAATCCTGGAAGTTCTTAGGAATGTTCCGAGTGTGTTATTCATAAAAATCACACTGTTTGAGCGTTAGCGAGTTTGTGATTTTTATGAATGCATTTAACACGAGGGTTATTCCTTAGTACTTCCGGATGATGAAGCCGTTGAAAAATCATATATCTTTAATTAGTTGCGTAAATATGAATAGTAATATCAATAGTAATATCAATAGTACTTCTTTAATGTTTTCGTAAATAACGAACCATATCTTTTACACAATCCCTATCTCAGCTCAGCAGAGCAGAATCATTGGAGAACTCCTGTCCGCTGGCTTTCTCAAACTGATCCAGCAGATTTCTTACCGTAAGCTTCTTCTTTTCTTCCCCCTGAATATCCAGGATGATCTTTCCTTCCATCATCATGATCAGGCGGTTTCCGTGTGTAATAGCGTCCTGCATGTTATGAGTGATCATCATTGTTGTCAGGTGATCGCGGTTGACGATCATCTCTGTGATCTCAAGAACCTTGGCTGCTGTTTTCGGGTCAAGGGCTGCGGTATGCTCATCGAGGAGCAGAAGCTTTGGTTTCTGGAGGGTTGCCATCAGCAGAGTAAGTGCCTGGCGCTGTCCACCGGAGAGAAGTCCGACTTTGGAAGTAAGGCGATCTTCCAGTCCAAGGCCAAGAATCTTCAGAAGTTCTTTATATTCTTCGCGTTCTTTCTTTGTGATTCCGGGTTTAAGGAAACGTGTTTTTCCGCGGCGTTTTGCAAGGGCAAGGTTTTCTTCAATTCCCATTGTGGCAGCTGTTCCTGTCATAGGATCCTGGAATACGCGTCCCAGGTAAGCTGCTCTTTTGTGCTCGGATAATTTGGTAACGTCGATTCCGTCAATGATGATCTGGCCTTCATCGACCATCCAGGTACCTGCAACAGCGTTCAGCATCGTGGATTTACCGGCACCATTACCGCCGATAACAGTGACGAAATCTCCCTCGTTCAGTGTAAGGTTCAGACCATTCAGAGCCACTTTCTCATTAATGGTTCCAGGATTAAAGGTTTTATATATATTCTTAAGTTCTAGCATTATTTGTTACCTCCACGTTTTACTGGTTTAGAAAAATACTTTGCTTTCCAGTATGGAACAGCAAGGAAGACTGCAACTACAAGTGCGGACAGCATCTTCAGAAGGTCTGTATCAATACCCATCCAGATAACTGTCTGGAGTACCAGATAGTAGAGGATAGAACCAAAAGCAACGCTGAGAAGACGAAGCGCAAAGTTACGGAAGATCTTTCCAAAGATTGCTTCACCGATGATAACTGCAGCAAGACCGATAACGATAGAACCACGTCCCATGTTGACATCAGCAAATCCCTGATACTGTGCAAGGAGAGCACTGGAAAGCGCAACCAGTCCGTTGGAGATCATAAGACCAAGAACTTTACATACATCCGTATTGATTCCCTGTGCACGGGACATATTCGGATTACATCCGGTAGCGCGGAGGGAGCATCCAAGTTCTGTACCGAAGAACCAGTAAAGGATTGCAATCAGAACAACGATAAAGATTGCAACGATAAAAATTGTATTCTGATAAAATGGAACATTTTTTACATTACGGAGGGAAACAAGCAGATCAAATTTGTTTCCGTTTACTGCCTGGTTTGCTTTTCCCATGATCTTAAGGTTGGCAGAGTAAAGACCAAGCTGAGTCAGGATTCCAGCGAGGATCGCAGGGATTCCCATGAATGTGTGGAAGATACCTGTAGCGAGACCGGCAAGCATTCCGGCTCCGGTAGCAGCAAGCATAGAAACCCACACACTGTGACCGCTCATCAGCATCATAACGCAGACAGCACCGCCAGTACACATGGTGCCGTCAACAGTAAGGTCGGCTACATCGAGGATACGGAAGGTGAGATAAACACCAATTGCCATGATTCCCCAGATCAGACCCTGCGCAGCAGCGCCTGGAAGTGCATTGATTAAAGTAAGAATATTCATTTTTCAGTTCCTCCTGATAGCACAGAAAGCGAGAAAGGATAATTCCTTTCCCGCTGCCTGTATATATTTGTAATGTTTGATTATCTTCGAAAATTATTCAGCCTCTTCGGTTGTTTCCTCTTCAGCTGTCTCGTCTTTTGCTGCATCATCATCAGAAGCTTCTTCTTCGTCTGCACCGATTGCTACATAATCATCCGGAACTTCAATACCGAGTTCTTCACAGATTTCCGGGTTGTATTCTTTTGTGAACTGTGGAGCATATTCAATTGGCATTTTGGAAATATCTTCACCATCTACAAGAACTTTGAGAGCCATTTTACCGGTAGCAACACCGAGGTCATAGTAGTTGATGGAAAGTGTGGCAACACCGCATCCTTCACAGATACCTTCTTCACCTGCGATTACCGGAACTTTTTCCGGAAGACAGATGTTGTTGATGATCTCTGTATTAGATGCAACAGTATTATCAGTCGGAACATAGATTACATCACTCTCAGTAGCTGCTGTTGTAGCAACAGAAGAGAGGTCGTTGGAGTCTGAGAATGCATAGTAAGTACATGTGTAACCTAATTTCTCAAGAGCTGCTTTTACTGTATCAACCTGATACTGGGAATTGGCTTCTGCTGAACAGTAGATAAGACCAACATTTTTTGCATCCGGGAACAGTTCGTTGAGCATTGCAGCCTGATCTTCAAGCGGAGCAAGGTCTGATGTACCGGAGATGTTTCCGCCAACAGTTCCATCGAAATCATCCAGATCAAGTGCTACACCGTATTCTGTAACAGCTGTACCAAGAATCGGGATATCAGATGTTCCTGCTGATGCTGCCTGAAGTGCAGGTGTAGCGTTTGCAAGAATCAGATCAACGTTTTTAGAAACAAAGTCGGTGATGATTGTAGAACATGTATTGGAATCACCCTGAGCGTTCTGCTCATCGAAAGTTACTTTATCGCCAAGTTCTTCTGTGATCGCATCTTTGAATCCCTGTGTTGCAGCGTCCAGTGCTTCGTGCTGTACGAGCTGGCAGATACCGATGTTGTATGTTTTATCATCTGCTTTATCTGCTGCAAATACGCTGACACCACCCATGCCAACTACCATTGTTGCAGACAGAATGCCTGCTAAAATCTGCTTTTTCATATTTTTAATCCTCCTGATTTTACTGATTCATGCTCGAATCAAATTAACTTTCTAAAGTATAACGCTTTAACGTGAAAAAGTCAAGAAAATTATTATTTCCTTATTAATATACAAAAAAAATTAGGTTGTCAAATAAATAGTACGTTTTTTGCAAATTTATTGACAATTTAAAAAGCGCCATGTATAGTAAAAGTACTTGCAAAGAGGCGTAACTGAGAAAGTTGTGCCTCTTTTGTTCCGCAACAGGAGTAAGAGCACAGAAAATGGAGGAAAGAAGAATGAAAAAAGCATTGGCAATTGGACTTGCAGCAGCTATGGCAGTTACTATGACTGCACCTGTATACGCAAGTGACGACAGCGAAAGTGGCAAGGGTATTGCAAAGGAAGACCTCAAGATTGGTGCAATCTACATCGGCGATGAGAACGAAGGTTACACAGCAGCTCATATGGCTGGTATCGATGAAATGCAGGAGGCACTTGGCCTTGACGATTCACAGGTTATCGAAAAAACTCTGATCGGCGAAGATGAAGGATGCTACGATGCAGCAGCAGACCTTGCAGATCAGGGATGTCAGATCATCTTTGCAAACAGCTTCGGACATGAGACTTATATCCTTGAAGCCGCAGGAGAATATCCGGACGTACAGTTCTGTCATGCAACCGGAACTCAGGCAGCATCAAGCGGACTTTCCAATATGCACAACTACTTCACAAACATTTATGAAGCTCGTTATGTGTCCGGTGTAGTAGCTGGCCTTAAACTGAATCAGATGATCGAAGATGGAACGATCACAGAAGATAGCTGCAAGATGGGTTATGTTGGTGCATTCCCGTACGCAGAGGTTATTTCCGGATATACTTCTTTCTACCTTGGCGCAAAGAGTGTATGCCCGTCCGTAACTATGGAAGTAAAATATACAAACAGCTGGGCAAGCTTCGACCTTGAAAAAGAATGTGCAGATGCGCTGATTTCTGATGGATGTGTTCTGATCAGCCAGCACGCAGATACAACAGGTGCTCCGACAGCATGTGAAGCAGCAGGCGTTCCTTGCGTTGGATACAATATTGATATGACATCTGTTGCACCGAATACAGCTCTTACTTCTGCATCTATGGACTGGGGTGTATATTACACATATGCAGTACAGTGCATGCTTGATGGAACAGCAATTGATACTGACTGGTGCAAAGGCTTCTCCGATGGCGCTGACAAGATCACACCTCTCAATGAGAAAGTTGTAGCAGAAGGAACAGACGAAAAAGTAAAAGAAGTGGAAGATGCACTTGCAGACGGATCCCTTCATGTATTCGATACTTCTACATTTACAGTAGATGGCAAAGAACTTACTACTTATAAGAAAGATGGCAGTGATACAGAATATGTTTCTGACGGATATTTCCATGAATCAGAATATGGTTCTGCACCGGCATTCGATGTAGCTATCGATGGAATCACATCTATCACAGAATAAGATCTGAAACAGGCGGAGCTGCTGGGTCAGCAGCTCTGCTTTTTTTCTTGTTATACGTGCAAAGGAAGTCTTCAGGGCGGAGGTTTCTTTTGCAGATATGACAATATATCAGATAAAAGGAGGGAACGATAGTGGAAGAAACTTATGCACTTGAGCTTAGAGATATTTCCAAGCGATTTGGATCAGTCCAGGCGAATGACCATGTAAATCTTACGCTGAGGAAATCAGAGATTCTCGCAATTTTAGGTGAGAATGGAAGCGGTAAAACGACTCTGATGAATATGATCTATGGAATTTATTATCCAGATGAAGGTCATATTTTTGTAAATGGGAAGGAAGTAAAAATCCGTTCGCCAAAAGACTCCTATGAATTAGGAATAGGTATGGTACATCAGCATTTCAAACTGGTAGATGTACTTACGGCAGCAGAAAATATTGTATTGGGCCTGCCTGGTAAGGCCAGACTCAATATGAAAAAAATAACCGAAGATATTCAGAAACTGGTCAATAAATATGGTTTTGATCTGGACCTTTCCAAAAAAATCTACGAAATGTCCGTTTCTGAAAAACAGACAGTTGAAATTGTGAAGATGTTGTATCGTGGAGCAAGGATCCTGATCCTGGATGAGCCGACAGCAGTGTTGACGCCACAGGAAGCCGACAGGCTGTTCGATATTCTTCGAAACATGCGTGACGATGGATGTTCGATCATTATCATTACCCATAAATTGCAGGAGGTTCTTGCTTTGTCTGACCGCGTTGCAATTCTTCGAAAGGGTCAGTATATTGATACGGTAGAGACAGCACAGGCCAATGTGCAGAGTCTTTCAGAAATGATGGTTGGAGCCAAAGTAGATCTGAACATCGAACGTCCGAAACCTGAAAATGTAAAACCGCGTCTGATCATTGATGGAATCAACTGTAAGGACAAAGAAAATGTCAAGACACTGGATGATGTGGATCTGACAGTCAATACAGGGGAGATTCTTGGAATTGCCGGCATTTCAGGAAGTGGACAGAAAGAACTTCTTGAGGCGATTGCAGGACTGCAGAATGTAGAAAGTGGTTCCATACGTCTGTTGGATGATAACGGAGGCGAAATGGAACTTTCCGGAATGGATTCAATTTCCATTAATGAAGCGGGAATCAGCCTTGCTTTTGTTCCAGAGGATCGTATTGGTATGGGTCTTGTCGGTGATATGGATATGACGGACAATATGATGATCCGAAGCTATCGTAATGGAAAGGGACCTTTCCTGGAGCGTAAGGGACCTAGAGCACTTGCAGAGAAGATCAAAGATCAGCTGGAAGTTATGACACCAAGTATCTCTGCACCGGTCCGCCAGATGTCAGGTGGTAATGTACAGAAAGTTCTGGTAGGAAGAGAAATCGCACAGAATCCAAAAGTTCTTCTTGTAGCATTTCCGACTCGAGGTGTGGATATCAATACCTCTCATGTTATTTATCAGCTTCTGAATGAGCAGAAGAAAAAAGGCGTAGCAGTTGTTTGTGTAATTGAAGATCTTGATGTAGTACTTGAACTCTGTGACCGCATTGCGGTACTGTGTGGAGGAAAAATCAGCGGAGTGGTTGATGGCAGAACTGCAACCAAAGAAGGAATCGGTCTTCTCATGACGAAACATGAAAAAGGAGGGGTTGTCAATGAATAAAGAACCTTTCTTACAGGTAAGTAAAAGAAGAAACAAAGCCGGATGGCAGGAAAGACTGCTGATTCGATTTATTGCGCTGATCCTTGCACTGATCGTGTGCGGTGCTGTAATCGTCGCACTTGTCAAGATGAATCCGGTAGATGTATATAAAGCAATCTGGGATGGAGCAATGGGATCGGAACGTCGTATCTGGCAGACAATACGTGATACGATGATCCTTCTGTGTATTGCAATCGGACTTGCTCCGGCATTCAAAATGAAATTCTGGAATATCGGTGCAGAAGGTCAGATCCTGATCGGTGGAGCCTGCTCCGCAGCGGTGATGATCTATGCAGGTGATAAAATGTCACCGGTGATCTTACTTATTGTTATGTTTATTGCAAGTGCACTTGGCGGCATGATATGGGGTATGATCCCGGCGGTATTCAAAGCATACTGGAATACAAATGAAACACTTTTTACTCTGATGCTGAATTATGTTGCCATGCAGGTGGTTACATATTGTATCGTTTTCTGGGAAAATCCAAAAGGTTCCAATACGGTTGGTATCATTAATCAGGCAACACAGGCAGGCTGGCTGCCGGAACTGTTTGGACAGAAATACGGCTGGAATGTTCTGATCGTTCTGATTTTGACTGTTGGGATGTTCATTTATCTGAAATACTGCAAACAGGGTTATGAGATCGCTGTAGTTGGTGAGAGTGAGAATACTGCAAAATATGCCGGTATCCATGTAAAGAAAGTTATTATCCGTACCATGGCAATCTCTGGTGCAATCTGTGGTATCGCAGGATTTGTTATTGTAAGTGGTGCGAGCCATACAATCTCTACTGCAACAGCGGGAGGACGTGGATTTACAGCAATCATCGTTGCATGGCTTTCCAAATTCAATACTTTTATTATGGTGGCTGTATCTTTTGGTATTGTATTTATGAATCAGGGTGCTGTTCAGATTGCGACTCAGTATGGATTGAATGAAAATGCATCCGATGTTATTCTCGGCATTATTCTGTTTTTCCTGATCGGTGCAGAATTCTTTATCAACTACAGAGTAAAGCGTACAAAAAAATAGGAGGTAGATGCAATGAGTGTACTGACCATCTTTATTCAAAAAGCAATTGTCCAGGGCATCTGTATTCTTTATGGTGCGCTTGGTGAAATTATGACGGAGAAATCCGGAAACCTGAATCTTGGTATTCCGGGAATTATGTATATGGGCGGTATTGCCGGCCTGATGGGAGCTTTTCTTTATGAAAAAGATAACCCGAATCCGAATGCATTTATAGGTGTCCTGATATCGTTTGTATGTGCCTTTGCATGTGCAATGATCGGTGGCCTGATCTACAGTATCCTGACCATTACTCTTCGTGTAAATCAGAACGTAACCGGTCTTGCTCTTACAATCTTTGGTACAGGTTTTGGTAACTTCTTTGGTGGTTCTATTTCCAAACTTGCCGGTGGTGTCGGACAGATTTCTGTAAAAGTAACAGGAAGTGCTTACACAGCCAAAATCCCGGGATTATCTAAGATTCCGGTAATCGGACCGATTTTATTCAATTATGGATTTATGACATATCTCTGTGTGATCGTAGCGGTGGTTTTGTCTTTCTTCTTATTTAAGACAAGAGCAGGCTTGAATCTTCGTGCAATTGGTGAGAATCCTGGAACAGCAGATGCAGCAGGTATCAATGTTATCAAATACAAATATCTGTCTACCTGTATCGGAGCAGGGCTTGCCGGACTTGGCGGACTCTATTTCGTAATGGAATATTCCGGCGGAACCTGGACAGACAATGGATTTGGTGACCGTGGATGGCTTGCAGTTGCACTGGTAATCTTCGCACTGTGGAAACCTCTGAATGCAATCTGGGGAGCGTTCCTTTTTGGAGCACTTTATATCCTGTATCTGTATATCCCGGGACTGGGACGAAGCATGCAGGAGGTGTTTAAGGCACTGCCGTATGTGGTAACGATTATTGTACTGGTGTTTACAAGCTTCCGAAAGAAGAAGGAGCACCAGCCGCCTGCGGGACTTGGATTACCGTATTTCCGTGAGGAGAGATAATAAAGGATTCCCGGTGATTATGGGATAATTAAATGAACCAGATGGGATTTTCGATAAATCTTCCTCTGGATACGTCTCAATTCAGAACTTCTAAGGTACCAAGGTGTACAGAACTTTGCTAAGAACAATACAGAAAATGCTGAACTCGCATCAAAGATGCTCAAACAGCAGCATTTTCTGTATCAACGCAAAAACCTGTACAACCAGGAACCTTCACGAAGTTCTTCAGGCGAGAAGGTACCAGAGAAACATTTGCGAAAATTTTGCCTGGTTTTTATATTATTCTTGCTCTCACCGTACTTTATTTTGGAGTAGTGGCTGATGCCACTGGCGCCAGTGACCAGATATCAGCGCGGAGCGCGAGCCTGTGGGGCACCCATGGCAATTTAAAGTGAAGAAAATGAAGGATATGCGAGAAAGGAATTTTCTTATATTAATAAATTGAATTATGGAAGGCTGATGTTTGGTACATTCAGGGAGGGAGCTTCTATGTGCGGGGACATTAAATGTCTGCGAGGCTTTCGTTATGACGTGCAGGCAAGCTGCCGTCATCAAGCCCACTGTCTGAGGCGTAGCCGAGTTTGGGCGACTGGCGGCAAATAAGCGCATGCACGGAGTAGAAAACGCAGTATTATTTAATGTACCGCACATATGAAGCCCTTCCCGTAATACCTCAAACAAACTTCAATATCCGTTATCCTTAATATATAGAAAATATTTTAAGCATATCCTTCTTTCTAAAATTTATATTGCATTCTCAGAAAGTTAGTTATATAATACGGATAGATAAAAGAAAATTCTTCGGGGCAGGGTGACCGACGCAGTTGGAATTCCCTACCGGCGGTAAAGTCCGCGACCCGCGTAAGGCGGCTGATCCGGTGACTGGCACAAGTCAGAATTCCGGAACCGACAGTAAAGTCTGGATGAGAGAAGAACACGAATAATTCATACGTGCTCAGTACCCCGGGAAGATTATTCCCGGGATTTTTTTATGCAGCAGAAACTAATCTACCCACTAAACTTATCTGCAGCATAGCGTAGAATTTTCTTTTAGAAAAAAAGAACAATTCAAAAAGGAGAGACAAGTATGAGTGAACAGGTTTTAAAAAGTGGAAACGTAATGGAGAGGAGTCGTACAAGAACGATCACACAGATCGCAATGCTTGGAGCCCTCGCCGGAATATTAATGAATTTTGAATTCCCGCTCCCATTCCTGGCACCATCCTTCTATCAGCTGGATTTCTCTGAGATTCCGGTACTGGTAGGAGCCTTCGCAATGGGACCGATCGCAGGTATCCTGATCGAAGTGGTAAAAGTTCTGGTGCATCTTGTGACAATGGGAACTATGACAGCAGGGGTTGGTGATTTTGCAAACTTCCTCTTTGGATGTACATTTGTTGTACCGGCAGGAATCATCTACAGACTGCATCATAACAAGAGTCGCAAACATGCCGTTATTGGAATGGCAGCAGGTACAGTACTGACAACTTTAGCAGCCTGCCTTATGAATGCATTTGTACTGCTTCCGGCATATGGCAAAGCATTTGGCATGCCGATCGAAGCATTCATCGAAATGGGAGCAGCAGTAAACCATTCTGTAAACAGCCTTCTTGGTTTTGTAGCATTGATCATCGTTCCATTTAACTTATTTAAATATATTCTGATTTCTGTAATCGTATTCTTTATTTATAAAAGAATTCGTGTTATCCTTAAGGGAGACTGATTCAGGCACAGCAGACAGAGTGTGCAGAAAAGAGGAAACCCATGGGAAAGATTCATAATGTAGAAAAAATGACAGATAATCGTTTTGTAAATCTGTATCATGTGGATGCGACAAGTGTTCACAATACCCCAGTGTCTTATTACGTGGCATCCAGAGCCAAAGATGTTCCGGCACTGAAACTGAAAACCGGTCGTAATGATCCGGATGGCGTGATCATTTACAGTATCTATGGAGAGAAGAAAGACAAGGTTGTTCTTGTACGCCAGTATCGTTACACCCTGGGCGACTACATTTATGAATTTCCGGCAGGTCTGGTTGAGCCGGGCGAGGATTTCCATGAAGGCGCAGTCCGTGAGATGTACGAAGAAACAGGTCTTAAACTGGAGCCTTTGAAAGTGGATCCTGCATTCGAAAAGCCGTACTTTACAACAGTAGGTATGACAGATGAATCCTGTGCAACCGTATACGGCTATGCCAGCGGCGAGATCAGTAAGGCAGCACAGGAAGACAGTGAGGAGATTGAAATCATACTCGCTGACCGTACCGAAGTAAAACGAATCCTCAAAGAAGAACGAGTGGCAATTATGTGTGCATATATGCTGATGCATTTTCTGAAGGATGAGGATCCATTTGAATTTTTGAACTAATATAGCTGAAATGTCATGACCGCCTGTGTGGATTGACATTTCAGCATTTTTTTTATACATGAATGTGAGGCGTTAAAGATGAAAAAAATAACGGATTTTTTAAGAGACGAAGGAATCAGTCCGGAACTGATTCAGGAGGTACAGGAGTTTTCTGCGGCTCACCCGGTGAAGGACGAGCTGAAGGGAAGGATTCCTGTGCCTCATTTTTATTATTATGGAAAAAAAGTGTGGGAGGAAGCTCTGGCAGCACTTTTGTGTGGAAAGAATCTATTGCTTGCAGGTGAAAAAGCCACGGGAAAAAATGTACTTGCAGAAAATCTGGCTGCAGTTTTCGGCCGTCCTGCATGGGACATCTCATTTCATGTAAATATGGATGCATCCTCGCTTATCGGTACAGATACTTTCAGAAACGGGAAGGTTGAATTCAGACCAGGACCGGTATACAGCTGTGCGTGCAGTGGAGGCTTTGGTATATTCGATGAGATTAATATGGCAAGAAATGAAGCACTTGCAGTTTTGCATTCTGCACTGGATTTCAGGCGGGTTATAGACGTTCCCGGATATGAAAGAATAACTCTGGCAGACGATACTCGCTTTATTGCAACGATGAACTATAACTATGCAGGAACACGAGAATTGAATGAAGCACTTGCGTCAAGATTTGTAGTGATCCGTATGCCTGTACTTACACTGGAAGATCTGCAGAGGCTTTTAAGAGAACAGTTTCCAGATCTTTCTTCTAAATATAATAAGCAGTTTGGATTACTTTTTATGGATATCCAGAAAAAATGTGAAAGTGGAGAACTGACTTCAAAAGCAATGGATCTTCGTGGACTCTTGGATGCAATCAGCCTGATGCACAAAGGAATTCCAGTCAGAGATGCTCTTGATCTTGGCGTGACAAATAAAATATTTGACAGTTATGAGCAGGCTTTGCTCAGTGATGTGATGAATGCCAGGATTTCCATGAAACTCAAAGCTTCGGAGGTGTTTGATGGATGACCGGATCTTATACAGAAGTACAGAGACGGGCCGCCAATCAGATTTGGGGTGCTGCTGGTCATTATGATTTTGAACCAATGTTTCTGGCAATACACAGTCAGGAAAACAGGCCGGATTTTTATATGAATCTGGTCATAGGACTTGCATATAAATATTTTGGCGAAAAGACACTTACAGAACTTTTTGTGCGGTGGCAGGGAGATAGCCGGCAGCAGATGCTGGATGATCTGGCCTGGCTTTATATAGAACCGATCGTGTACAAGCTTGAAATTCCGATTAGACCGGCACTGGAAGATGTGCGGATGGATTACGCAGAAGCTTTTTTTGCAGGAGAGTATAAGCTGTCACGGCAGGAATGGATGAGCAAAAATCAATTGGTATATACCCTGCAGTCTGCCAGGTGGAGCAGAGTATCAGGCAGAAAACTTCCAGTGATGACGCCATTTGAGAAAAAATTGCTTTTGGCTCTGACTCCGGAAAATAAAGTGTCACAGGAAGAAATTATAGAGAAACTGGTAAGTATTTACAAAACTTTTTATTTATTTGATGGGAAAAAGCATATCAGAAAACCATTAATGCTCCATTTTACTGGAACAGCGGCCAGGCTGCTGACTCGAATCATGCCGGCTCAACTGGTAAAGACAGACCGGGTTGTGGTAATGCGTTCTTCACAGGCTGACAGCAGCCAGAATGGAATCATGCAGAATAAAAGCAGCAGTCATATGATCTTAAAAAAAGAAGAAACCGATCATGCATATATAGAAAACTGCTTTGGAAGGTCACTGTATTCAAAACAGGAACTGGCAAGGACCGAGAAAGAACTCTGTAAAGGAAATCACGCAGGCTGCCACGTATGGTTTACGGATGGAAAATATATTCCAAAAGAGAAAATATCAGCAGAAAACCGTTATCTAAGAAATCAGGCACAGCTTCAGATGGAAAGAAACAGAATATATTATTATAAAAATCAAAAACTGTATCAGAGTATTATCGCACAGCTTTCGTCACAGATAAGAAATTGTATGATGGTTCATCAGCAGCCGGATATACTGCCTGGCAGATCTGGACGCCTGGATCCTGCGAGAGTGTGGAGATCGGAATATGTCATGGATAATCGGGTCTTTCATGCTAATTATGAAGAGAAAAAGCCACTGTTTACGGTGGATCTTCTTTTGGATGCGTCTGCGTCAAGATTACAGTATCAGGAAATGATCGCTGCGCAGGGAGTGATTCTTTCAGAAAGTCTTCAGGCATGTCATATTCCGGTCAGAGTTTCGGAATTCTGCAGTGTACGCGGATATACAGTGCTTCGGATTCTGAAGGCATTTGAGGAGAAAAAAAGTGATGACGTTTTTCGATACTTTGCAACTGGCTGGAATCGTGACGGACTTGTCATGCGGGAGATGAATGAACTTCTGAGATCCCATAGTGAATCAGCTGACCGTCATCTGCTTATTTTACTGACGGATGCGGAACCAAATGACAGTTTTCGTATACAGTCTTCAGAACAGTTTCCATTTGGAAAGGACTATGGAGATGAGGCAGCTGTTAATGATACAGCGGCTGAAGTGCGGGCATTGCAACGAAAAGGCATCTGTGTTTCTGCTGTATTTATGGGAACGGATGCAGGCGCATTGAAGGCAGAAATAATTTATGGAAAAGAATATACCAGAATACAGGAGGTCGGACAGTTGGCCAGGGCAGCAGGTTTGCTGATCCAGAAGGAAATAAGTAAAATTGATTTATAAATATGATAAATAAATAACAAAGATGTTATGGAATAGACAAATAAAATTGTATACAATATTCCTGTATATTTATAAGAATAATAGACAAATTTAACAATAACTATTGTTTTTTAAACGAGAAGTTTTATAATAATAATTGCTAAGCAGAGTGTATGGTAAGCTGATCTGCCATACTTTGACAAAAATATGACAACTGTGAATTGCAGTAGAGGGAGGGATTTAAATGATCAGTTTTATTTTGTGTCTGGCACTTCTGATTATCGGTTACTTTACCTATGGTAAGGTCGTTGATAACACTTTTGGACCAGATGATCGTGAAACCCCGGCGGTAAGCATCAACGACGGAGTGGATTATGTAGTGATGCCACAGTGGAAACTGTTCCTTGTACAGCTTCTTAACATTGCAGGATTGGGACCTATTTTTGGTGCGATGCAGGGTGCATTGTGGGGACCAATCGTATTTCTCTGGATCACGTTTGGTACAATTTTTGCCGGCGGTGTTCATGACTACTTCTCTGGAATGATCAGCGAACGTAATTCGGGAAGCTCAGTAGCAGAATTTACAGGTAAATACCTCGGCGGTGTTATGCAGAACATCATGCGAGTATTTTCAGTAGTACTCCTGATCATGGTTGGTACTGTTTTTGCAGTAGGTCCTGCAGGTCTTATTGTTACACTGTGTAAGAATGGCGGGCTGTCAGGTGTTCTTACCACTACACTGTTCTGGCTTATTCTTATTCTGGTTTATTATTTTATTGCAACATTTATTTCCATTGATAAGATCATCGGTAAGATTTATCCGGTATTTGGTCTCTGCCTGATCATTATGGCAGTTGGTGTTATCATAGGAATCTATACAAACCCTGAATTTACGATTCCTGAAATCTGGAGTCATATGTACAGTATGCATCCGGCAGGAACACCAATCTGGAGCTTTATGTTTATTACTGTAGCCTGTGGTGCAATCTCCGGTTTCCATTCTACACAGTCACCATTGATGGCTCGTTGTATGAAGAGTGAGAAACAGGGTCACTTTGTATTTTATGGTGCAATGGTTGCTGAGGGTATCATTGCTCTGATCTGGGCAGCAGCAGGATGTGCTCTTTATGAAGTTACAGGCGGACTGAATACAGGTCTTGCAGAAATTCTTTCCGGTGGCCAGTCAGCAGCTATCTATGATGTATGTTCCAAGACAATGGGTGGTGTTGGTATTGCACTTGCGATGATCGGTGTTGTTGTATGTCCTATTACTTCAGGTGATACGGCTTTCCGTTCAGCAAGACTTACTCTGTCTGACTGGTTCCATATTGATCAGGGAAGATACGCTAACAGACTGAAACTTTGTATTCCGGTTCTTGGTGTTGGCGCTGTTCTTGGTATTGGTAATGCAGTTGGCGCAATTGACTATACAGTTATCTGGCGTTATTTCAGCTGGACAAACCAGACACTTGCAATGATCGTTCTCTGGGCAGCATCCATGTATCTGGTAAGTGAAAAGAAAAACTTCTGGATCACAGCAGTTCCGGCCACCTTTATGAGTGCAGTTTCCAGTACATATTTCATCCTTGCACCGGAATGTCTTGGCGGTCTGATCAATTCCAAAACGGCAGAAGGCGCAGTTGTTTATAATACAGCTGTAGCTTATCCGATAGGTATTATTTTTGCAATCGTACTTCTTGTTATTTTCCTTCGCGCAGCGAAGAAACATGCAGCTGCCTGAAACTATTTTAAGTGAGGTCTGATATCATGATTTTTAAACCACATCCACTTAGTACATCTCAGCTTCCGGCACCGGAACTTGAGGAAGACAGAAAATCCTGTCGTAAGGTCGGCCCCTGTGGGATCGGAAAGAAAGCAATTTACCTGAACAGCTTTTATGTAGACAGGTGCTATTATATTCCTTTTACGGCGGTCCGACGCGTCTTTAAACGCGTGGCTATGAGTAAAGGCGGCTTTTCAGGCAGAGGTGTATTTGCGAGCATGCCGTATCTGGTTGTGGAGTATGATGACGGACAGCAGAAACAATGCAATTTCAAATATGAAAATCAGGTAGATGACCTTCTTAACCTGCTCTCAGCTGAACAGCCGCAGATTCGGCTGCTCAGCGAGGCGGCAGAAAGAAAGATGGAAAAGCAGAAAGCAGAAATGAAACTTGAACTGCTCTCCAGACCAGAACTGACTCCTCAGTCAGAAAAGGCTGTGAAGAAGCTTGAAAGAGCCATTGATTATCTGGAACGAAAACCGCAGCTGAGTGAAGCACTGAGCCAGGCAGCCGGCAGACGGCGGAACTATCAGTGTACAAGCCCAAGTTATCGTTGGGTGGCAATGGCTATCACCACACTTGGATTTGTGGCGGTTGCAGCAGGAATTTATTCATTTGTTGTGCACAATGATTTTGCAGTGTACTTTATTCTGTTTGGTATTGCAGCTGTTTTTACCTTTGCCGGTTTCAGTGTTCTGCCAACTGCGCGCAACAACCGAAAAGCAATCATGAGCCTGGATGAACAGGCACAAAAGCAAATGGAGGAGTATATCAAAGGGTATCCGGATTTTCCATTACCTGCAAGATATGCGCATCCGATCGTTCTCAGAAGAATGCAGAGGGTGATCGAACAGGGCCGTGCAGAGGAAATTGATCAGGCACTGATAGTTGTCAAGGAAGATCTTAAAGCATTAAACAGCGAGGTAAAAGTATCACAGGAAGAGTACGATGAAGTTGTTGCGATCAAGCCAATGTTTTTGAATGCAATGTATGAGTAAACGCAAATTAACGGCTTGACAAATTCTTCTCGTACATGTTATATTTTATCTAGTTGTAGTGTGTAACTCGATTTTGGAGGCATTAACTATACATAACAAGGAGTGTTTATGTATGTTAATGCTTTTTTTTATATTAAAACCGGTTGAAGAAGTCTTTCATACATTCTCATTTTTTGTAAAAATATAGAAGGAGAATTTCAGATGAAAGACAAAATCTTTGGTGTTTTACAGCGTGTCGGACGAAGCTTCATGCTCCCGATCGCAATCCTTCCGGTAGCCGGACTTCTTCTTGGTATCGGAAGTTCTTTCACCAATGCAACAACGATTGAGACATATGGTCTGACAAAGATTCTGGGTGACGGAACACTGCTTCATTCCCTGCTGGTGATCATGAACAGCGTAGGAAGTGCAGTCTTTAATAACCTGCCACTGATCTTTGCAGTTGGTGTTGCAATTGGTATGGCAAAGAAAGAAAAAGAAGTTGCAGCTTTATCAGCAGTTATCGCATTTTTCGTAATGAATACAGCGATCAATGCGATGCTGACAGTTACAGGACAGATTCTTGCAAATGGAGAGATCGCAGAATCCGTTCTTGAGGGAACGATCACTTCTGTCTGCGGTATCCAGTCACTGCAGATGGGCGTTTTTGGTGGTATTATCGTAGGACTTGGAGTAGCAGCCCTGCATAACAAATTTTACAGAATACAGCTGCCGAATGCACTGTCATTCTTTGGAGGTACCCGTTTCGTTCCGATCATTTCCACGATCGTCTATATGTTTGTGGGAATTCTTCTGTATTTTGTATGGCCGGTAGTTCAGAACGGAATCTACGCTCTGGGCGGTCTTGTAACAGGAACCGGTTATGTTGGAACACTGATTTTTGGACTTATTAAACGTGCTCTGATTCCATTTGGTCTTCATCATGTATTTTATATGCCATTCTGGCAGACTGCTGTCGGTGGTACAATGGAAGTTGCAGGACAGATGGTACAGGGCGGCCAGAATATTTTCTTTGCACAGCTAGCTGATTCTGCAAATATTGCACATTTCAGTGCTGACGCAACAAGATACTTCTCCGGAGAGTTTATCTTTATGATCTTCGGACTTCCGGGAGCTGCACTGGCTATGTATCAGTGCGCAAAACCTGAGAAGAAAAAACAGGCAGGAGGCCTTCTTCTGTCTGCAGCGCTTGCATGTATGGCAACCGGAATTACAGAGCCGCTGGAATTTTCATTCCTGTTCGTAGCTCCGGCACTGTTTGCTGTTCAGGTAGTTCTGGCAGGTAGCGCATACATGATCGCACATATGCTGAATATTGCCGTAGGACTTACTTTCTCCGGTGGATTCCTTGATTTCTTCCTGTTTGGTATCCTTCAGGGAAATGCAAAGACAAGCTGGATGAGAGTTATCCCGGTTGGTATTATTTATTTCTTTTTATATTATTTTATTTTCAAATTCATGATCAAAAAGTTTGATTTCAAAACACCTGGTCGTGAAGATGATGATGTAGAAACAAAACTTTATACAAAGGCTGATGTAAATGCTCGCAAGGAAGCACAGAACGGTGCCGTTGAAGCTGGTTCTTCTGATCCGGTCAGCGAGGCAATCACAAGAGGCCTTGGTGGTAAGAAAAATATCAGTGATGTGGATTGCTGTGCAACACGTCTTCGTTGTACGGTTAAGGATGCATCACTGGTAAATGATGGTGTGTTAAAGGCAACAGGTGCATCCGGTGTGGTACACAAAGGTCTTGGTGTACAGGTTATTTACGGACCGAATGTTACTGTTATCAAATCAAATCTTGAGGACTATCTGGAAACAGCACCGGATACTCTGGAAACACCGGCAGAAGCTGCTGAAACACAGGAAGTAAATGAACAGAAAGAAGAAGCCGGACAGAAAGTCGTTGACCGTATTGTGATCTCCAGTCCGATCACTGGTGTAGCGGCTGAGCTCTCTACAGCACCGGATGAGGCCTTTGCCCAGAAGATGATGGGAGACGGCGCAGTAGTTACACCGGAAGACCCATATGTACGAGCTCCGGAAGATGGAGAAGTTGCCTTTGTCTTTGACACAAAACATGCAATTGGATTTGTAACAGAATCCGGAATCAGTCTGCTGATTCATGTAGGAATCGATACTGTAAAACTGAATGGTGAGGGATTTGAGGCACTGGTAGAAAGCGGGCAGGAAGTGAAGAAAGGAGATCCGATGCTGAAACTGGATCTGGATTATCTGAGCAAAAACGCACCTTCTATTGTATCACCGGTTCTTTGTACAGAACTGGAGGATAACCAGAGAATCCATCTGTTAAATGAGGGTCAGGTCAAAGCAGGAGAGCCGCTTTTCGAAATCGAGGTTCTTCAGTAAGAACTACCCGGATGGGGAAGAGATACGGATGTTGTACAGGATAGCAAAAATTTTGAATCATAATTCCTTTATGGGAATCCAGGATGAAAATAACCAGGAATGTCTGGTTATGGGAAAAGGAGTTGCTTTTGGCAAGAAAGTGGGACAAACTGTTCCGGTCACTGCGGAAGCAAAGGTTTATTCATTGAAAGAAATGACAGAGAGAGGAGATGCAAAAGATATCCTCAAATCGGTTTCACCACTTTGTCTGGAGTTTGCAAACGAAGTGCTGAATCAGGCGGAGCAGGAATTTGGCAAAGTAGACCGGACAATTCTTTTTACCATGGCAGATCATCTGGACTTTGCGATCCGCCGCATTCAGAATGGAGAACAGATCAGCAACCCGCTGACTGATGACATCCGTGTTATGTTTTATAAAGAATATAAAGTAGCCAGTTGTATTCAGGAACTCTTGAAAGAGAAAATGCAGATTGAGATTGACGAACACGAGATTGGCTATATCGCCTTGCATGTGCATGCTGCCATCGTAGATGAAAATGTTTCTCAGGCAATGGAAATTGCAAGAACAGTCCGGGAATGTATTTCACTTGTTGAGAAAGAAACTGGAAATTCCATTGATGTCATGTCTCTGGGATATAATCGACTGATGAATCATGTCCGTTATATGGTGGCACGTGCAATTCATGGTGAGAAACTGAAAATGAATCTGAATGAATATATGTCCGTAAAGTTTCCGGAACCATTTATGTCAGCAGAGAGGATCTGCCGACAGATGGAAAAGAGTCTGAAGCTTCCGATTCCGGACATTGAAATCGGATATCTTGCCATGCATCTGGAAAGAATGTTAGATACGGATATCAATGAGTAAGATATAAAGTTAAATGTCACTGTCGAAGGTATCTGTAGGATAAATATAAATACAAAAACATAATATAAAAGGAGAACAAAACTATGAAAACATTTGAGTATACAATTAAAGACGAACTTGGAATCCATGCAAGACCGGCAGGACTTCTTGTAAAAGAAGCAAAAAAATTCGAATCTGAATGCACTATCACAAAAGACGGCAAAACAAAGAAACTGACACAGCTTATGATGCTCATGTCTCTTGGCGTAAAACAGGGTGACATTGTTACTGTAACAGCAGAAGGCGCTGATGAAGAAGCTGCAGCTGCTGCATTAAAAGAATTCTTTGAGAACAATTTATAATTCGCTGGAACGACCAGAATCAGTTTACATTTGAATTCAGGGAGGAAAAGGAATGCAGTGTTTTCAGGGAAAATCTGTATATAAAGGGATTGCGATGGGACCAATCGTGGTTCTTAAGAAAAATGATTATCAGGTAAAACGTACCCGTATCGAAGATACAGAAGCAGAAGTAAAACGTGTGGATGAGGCATTAAAAGCATCCCAGGAACAGCTTCAGAAACTGTATGACAAGGCTGTCAGAGAAGTTGGCGAGGCCAGTGCAGCAATCTTCGAAGTACATCAGATGATGTTGGAGGATGAGGACTATCTGGAGGCAATTCAGAATATGATCCGTACAGAACAGGTCAATGCCGAGTATGCGGTTGCGGTTACCGGCGATAATTTCGCAGAGATGTTTGCTTCCATGGACGATGATTATATGAAAGCACGTTCTGCCGATATCAAAGATATCTCCGAACGTCTTGTACGTAATTTAAGCGGCCAGGGAGATGTGGATTTAAGCTCTATCGAGCCATCTATAATTGTAGCGGATGATCTTAGTCCAAGCGAGACAGTCCAGATGGACAAAGATAAGATCCTTGCATTTGTAACAGTTCACGGATCTACCAATTCTCATACAGCGATTCTTGCGCGTATGATGAATATTCCGGCATTGATCGGAGTAAAAATGGATCTGGAAGCTTTTCAGAGCGGAATGACAGCGGTTGTAGACGGTTTCCAGGGAATCGTTACTTTTGATCCGGATGAAGAGACAAAAGTTCAGACAGAAACCAAAATGCAGGAAGAAGCTGAGAAACTGAAACTTCTTCAGGAACTCAAAGGCAAAGAAAACGTTACTCTGGACGGACGTAAGATCAATATTTATGCAAACATTGGAAGCGTTGGCGATATTGGTTATGTGATGGAAAATGATGCCGGCGGAATCGGACTTTTCAGAAGTGAATTCCTGTATCTTGGAAGAAACGATTTCCCTACTGAGGAGGAACAGTTCCAGGCTTACAAGCAGGCAGTACAGATGATGGCAGGTAAGAAGGTTATTATCCGTACATTGGATATCGGAGCCGACAAACAGGTAGATTATTTCAATCTTGGTAATGAAGATAACCCGGCTATGGGATACCGTGCAATCCGTATTTGTCTGAGACAGCCGGAAATCTTCAAAACTCAGCTTCGTGCACTTCTCCGTGCAGCCGTTTATGGAAATCTTTCTATCATGTATCCGATGATTACTTCTACAGAAGAAGTAAAGAAAATTTATGAGATCGTAGCAGAAGTAGAAGAAGAGTTGGAAGCACAGGAGATTCAGTATAAGATTCCGGAACAGGGAATCATGATTGAGACTCCGGCAGCAGCGATCATCAGTGATAAACTGGCAGAGATGGTTGATTTCTTCAGTATTGGAACGAATGATCTGACCCAGTATACACTGGCAATTGACCGCCAGAATGAAAAACTGGATGAGTTCTATAATCCACATCATGAAGCAATCCTGCGTATGATCCAGATGGTTGTGGACAATGCACATAAATGTGGCAAATGGGCAGGTATCTGCGGAGAACTGGGAGCAGATGCAACTCTTACCGAGCAGTTTGTACGTATGGGACTGGATGAACTCTCTGTAGCACCATCCATGGTTCTGAAGCTTCGTAAAATCGTTCGCGAGATGAAAGTAGAAGAATAAGTAAATAAGAAAAAATATCAAAAATGAAAACCGTTTTCATATTGACACTCTATCAGAATGTGCTATAATATGAAAACGGTTTTCATTTTGGGTAAAAAGAAGGAAGAAATTATGGGAACGAAAGCACCTTATCAGACAAAACAAATGAAACAGATACTGACTTATCTTCAGACGATAGAGGGTACACATGTGACGGCCGCAGATGTCTGCTCCTATTTCAAAGAGCAGGGAATCAATGTCGGAACGACAACAGTTTACCGTAATCTTGAAAAGATGGTAGAGCAGGGACTGGTTGCAAAATACAATGTAGACGGGACAAGCAGTGCCTGTTTTGAATATCTTGGAGCGGAGGAGCATTGCCACAAGATGTCCTGTTTCCACTGCAAATGCGAAAAATGTGGAAAACTGATACATCTTCACTGCGAGGATGTGGTTAAACTGGAACAGCATCTGATGGACAGTCATGGATTTCGCATGGATCCGTGCAGAACGGTTTTTTATGGAATCTGTGAAGAATGCAGAGGACTGGAAGATGACAAAAAAGAAACAGAGACTGTACATATCAGGGCAAAATAAGCGGAATATAAGGTAACGGAGTAGAATGCTGAGACAGAAGAAAGCAGGTATAAGGATGAAAAAATGGATCACTGGTGCGCTGGCAATTCTGCTGGGTGTGATGAGCATTGCGGTTCCTTTTTCAGGAATGCACATAGCAGAAGCTAAAACAACGGAGGAAACAGACAGGAAACTGAATATTGTGACAACCATTTTTCCGGAATATGACTGGACAAGAAATATTCTGGGGAACAGGGAAGTGGATGTGAATCTTACGATGCTCCTGGATAATGGGACAGACCTTCATAGTTTTCAGCCGGCAGTGAAAGATATTATGAAAGTATCCAGCTGTGATCTCCTGATCTATGTGGGTGGAGAATCCGACCAGTGGATTGAGGATGCACTGGAATCGGCTCAGAATAAAGATATGAAGACGATTAATCTGATGGAAGTCCTTGGCGATACGATTAAGGAAGAAGAAACAGTTGAGGGTATGCAGGACAGTGAACACGAACATGGTCATGAGGACGAGCATGCCCATGAGGGTGAGGATGAGAAGGAATATGACGAGCATGTCTGGACTTCCATGCGAAATGCTTCTGTGATCTGTGACGCGATTGCAGAAACGCTTGAGGAGATGGATCCTGAGAATAAAGAAATCTATCAGACAAATGCTGAGAACTACAAAGCAAAACTTTCTACACTGGATCAGAAATATCAGGAAACGGTAGATACAGACAGACAGAATACGCTGATCTTTGCCGATCGTTTTGCATTTCGTTATCTGGTCGATGATTATGGACTGAACTATTATGCGGCTTTTTCCGGATGCTCTGCAGAGTCGGAAGCAAGCTTCAAGACTGTGACTTTTCTTGCGGGTAAACTGGATGAACTGGGAATAAAAACGGTATTGACGATTGAGAAGTCCGATGACAGGATAGCACAGACCGTGATTGAAAATACAAAAAAGAAAGATCAGAAGATCCTCGAGCTTAATTCCATGCAGTCGATCACTTCGGATGAGATTAAAAACGGAGTGACATATCTTTCTGTGATGGAAGATAATCTGAAGGTTCTGAAAGAAGCACTTAAGTAGGAAAAGAGGAACAACAATGGCACAGCTTACATGTAAAAATCTTACATTGGGATATGATAACCGGGCAATTCAGGAAGACCTGAATTTCTCTATTGATGCAGGTGATTACCTTTGCATCGTAGGTGAAAATGGTTCCGGTAAATCTACATTGATGAAGACACTTCTTCATCTGCAGGCACCGATCAGCGGCAGTATTGAACTGGGAGATGGCCTGAAAAAAAACGAAATTGGTTATCTGCCGCAGCAGACGCTGGTGCAGAGAGATTTTCCGGCATCCGTGAGGGAAATTGTGTTATCTGGATGCCAGAGTCGTTGTGGATGGAGACCTTTTTATAACAAAGAGGAAAAAATGGTTGCCCAGAGAGCCATGGAAAAAATGATGATCCAGGATCTGGCAGATCAGTGCTATCGCGAACTTTCCGGAGGGCAGCAGCAGCGGGTTCTTCTTGCAAGAGCTCTTTGTGCAGCACAGAAGATCCTGCTTCTGGATGAGCCGGTTTCGGGACTTGATCCGAGAGTGACAGCAGAGATGTACCAGCTGATCAGGAATCTGAATAAAAAAGATGGAATTACGATCATTATGATCTCACATGATATTGCGGCGGCAGTAAAATATGCAACACATATCCTGCATATCGGGGAGCATTGCTTCTTCGGAACAAAGAAACAGTATCTGGAAAGCAGTCTGGGAAAGGCGTTTACTGGACAGGAAGGAGAGGACGAATAAGATGTTTGAGACACTTCGTATGTATTTTCAATACCCGTTTGTGCGTTATGCATTGATCGTTGGGGTACTGATCGCATTATGTTCTTCACTTCTGGGCGTGACTCTGGTATTGAAACGTTTTTCCTTTATCGGTGACGGACTTTCTCATGTGGCATTTGGTGCAATGGCGATAGCATCTGTCCTGAATATTACCAACAATATGCTGTTTATCCTGCCGGTAACAGTAATCTGTGCGATCCTTCTTCTTCGTGCTGGTCAGAACACAAGAATCAAGGGCGATGCGGCGATTGCCATGATCTCTGTCGGAGCCCTGGCAATCGGATATCTTTTGATGAATCTTTTTTCCACCAGCCCAAATATCTCCGGAGATGTATGCAGTACATTGTTCGGCTCCACATCGATCCTGACACTGACAAAAGGCGAGGTATGGCTGTGTGGAATCCTTTCTGTTGTGGTTGTTGCTATTTTTATTCTTTTTTATAATAAAATTTTTGCAGTAACATTTGATGAGAATTTTGCCAGAGCGACCGGAACGAGAGCGAATGCCTATAATCTGCTGATTGCAGTTGTGATTGCAGTGATCATTGTACTTGCAATGAATCTGGTAGGTTCACTTCTGATTTCAGCACTTGTAATTTTTCCGGCGTTGTCAGCAATGCGGTTGTTTAAATCTTTCCGCTCGGTAACGATCAGTGCGGCAGTGTTGTCCGTTTTAAGTGCTACTGCCGGCATTCTGATCTCCATTCTGGCAGGTACTCCGGTTGGCTCCACGATCGTGGCAGTGGATATTGCTGTATTTCTGATTTCTTATGGCATTGGAAGGATTACGGGAAGATAAAAATATCTCAGCCGGAGCTGGATCCCCGACTGAGACAGTATTTTAAAAATGTTGGTTTATAACAGGAATTCTTGTAGAACTCAGATTTCTACGAGGATTCCTTTTTCTTTGTCATAATGGCAGTATTTGCCATTTGCGGAGATGAACGGCTGATATGTATCGGTACGGGTGTCTTTGACATAGACAACACCGGTTGCGATCATCTCAACAAGAGAGAAACGTTTGCTCAGGCTGGAAATCCACGCATAGGTCTTCTCGCTGTCAGAGTCAGCTGCAAGCAGACTGTAACCGCCGTCACAGGCTTTGAGAGAGAAATAGATTTTTTCAGGTTTTACAATTTCCCTGAAAACCTGACTGGTAATGTAAGAAGAGAAATTCTCCTTTACAAATTTCTGGAAGGTTTTCGTGGTATAAACTTCTCCGGATACTTCATCAGTGATTCTGTCTCCACGCTCCAGACGGTTCTTGATCAGAGTCAGAACTTCGATCGTCCAGTTGATAAAGGAGATACTGCTGTAGGTCATGCTTTCCTGAAGCTGGTCGATCAGCTTTTTTGTCAGGACATTTGATTTGGCCGCTTCGTTAAAAAGTTCTTCGTTCATAATGTTCCCTCCATAATAAATGTATGTGGTAATTGATAATTTTTATTATAAAGTGCAGTTGTGCAAAAAGCAATGAAAAACAGATGAAACATCATAAAAATTGTATAAAATACACATACTTAGCACTTGCTGTTGCTTGAACCACATATTTTGAATATGTTGCAGAAAAATAGGGAATCAGTTACAATAGAATCAGGTGTGAAATCAGAATTCAAAATAAAGAAGAGAATAAGATCTGCCGGCAGTTCGGGGCAATTGATGGGATGGAAACAGAATGAAGAAGGATAAAGATAAGAAACTGACTTATTTTTTGAGAGCCGCGATGATGGTTCTGACAACGATACTGATTGTATTGTTTCTGGTGATCATGTCTATGGTGGGCAAAATACAGGGAACAGCCAGGGTAGTGAATTATGCGGGATTTGTCCGGGGCGGTACACAGAGGATGGTTAAGCTGGAAATCTCCGGTGCACCGCAGGATAAGATGTATGAGACGATTTCTTCTTACATAGAGGGGCTCCGAAATGGCAGTGAGAAACTGAATTTTGTACGTCTGGATGATGAAGATTTCCAGGCTAAGATGGATGAACTGGAAAAATATTTTGATGAATTGAGAAGTGAAATCCTCCTTGTTCGCGAGAAGGGTTATGAGAATACAGAAATTATAGAAAAGAGCGAAAAATTTTTCCGGATCTGTGATGAGGCAGTAGGTTTTGCAGAAGTCTATTCACAGAAAAAAGCGACCGGACTGGATCATCTGGAAAAAATCGTATTGGTTGATATTCTGGGACTGGTATTGATCATTGCTACGGAACTGATAAAAGCGGTACGTTTTGCTGCACAGAATAAGATTTTGCAGAAAAAGGTCTATCTGGATGAGGCGACAGGCCTTCCAAACAAAAATAAGTGTGAGGAGATCCTGAATGAGACGGAGCCGATACCGGTGAATGAGCTGGTGGCAATGTGTGTGTTTGATCTGAACAATCTGCGAACGATCAACAACAATCTAGGACATGACAAAGGGGATGAGTATATTCGCTCTTTTGCAATCCAGCTCCGTGAGGCGGTACCGGAAGAATTTTTTGCAGGTCGTGATGGTGGTGATGAATTTATTGCGGTTCTGAAGGGACTGGACCATGAGGGCGTTCGGAAATGTCTGCAGAACATCCGCAACCAGGCTGCAGAATATTCCAGACAGCATCCGGAAATGCCAATCAGCTATGCAGCCGGTTATGCACTGTCAAGTGACTTTGAAGGCAGTACGATGAGAGAACTCTTCCGTTTGGCTGACAAAAACATGTATATTGATAAAAACCGTGCAAAGATGGAGGAAGCAGCAGAGAAACAGAGGATGAATATTCGTCTTCTGGAAGAAATTACAGAAAAGGGGTTTCAGTTTACGGACTGCATTTATTGCGATGCGCTTTTGGATCAGTATTATGTACTGCGCGCAAGCTCACGATTTTTCCTGGCCGAGGATGGAAGCTATTCCGGAGCTGTTGAGCAGATCGTGCAGGAACTGGGAACGGATGAGAACCGCAAGAGTATGAGAAAGAAATTGCAGATTTCTTATCTTGCAGAACAGATCAAGGACAAAGGCGAGAAGCTGGAGCTTCCATATCAGTACAGGAAAGAGGACAGTATTTGTCGAGGACGAATGACAGCACTGTTTGTAAATAATACCGAAGATGGCAGGCTTCATCATTTCATTCTGGGCTTTGAACCTTTCCAGAATAAAAATGAAAACACAGCAGATGAAAAGACTCGACTGAATCGATATTATGAACAGCTGAAACAATCCATTGTTGAAAACGAGAATTATGCGGAGGCACTCCTTCAGACTGCAAATGTAGTCTATACTGTGGATCTGACGAATGATAAGCTGGAGAATGTTTATTATCATGAGGCAGCATTTAAGGTTGAAAATGATATACAGACACCACGTTCTTATAGCGATTATTGCAATAAACGGAGTCGGTATGTGACCGAAGATACTTTGGAGAACTACAGAATCGTTGATTCTTCTTTCAAACTACTGAAGCGATTTGCTACAGGTGCGAAGCAGGTTACAGTAGAATACTGCGAAACGATGGGAAAAGAAAATAAGCCGGTATGGCTGCAGAAAACAGTTCTGATGTCCAGAGATATGGTGTATGATGCGAATACAGATAAAGAGAGTTCCGTAGTCCATGGAATTGTTCTGTTTAAGAATACTTCAGATTTCCATGAAAAGGAACAGCAGGAAAAAGCACGTCTGCAGATGGCTTATGAAGAAGCGGATTCCGAGAACAGAGCCAAGACGGAATTTATGAATCGTATGAGTCATGATATTCGTACGCCGATCAATGGAATCATGGGAATGGTAGACATCATCCGTAAAAACAGGGATGACTGGGGAAAAGTTGATGACAGTCTGGATAAGATTCAGCTGTCTACCCGACATTTGCTGGAGCTGGTCAGTGATGTCCTCGATATGAGCAAACTGGAAGCTGGTATGTTTGAGATTCATGAAGATGTATTTGATATGAATGAGCTTATGGATGAAGTTGCTGCACTTGTGGATGCTCAGCTGGTTGAATCCAGTATTACACATTGCAAGCACAGAAGTAATATTCAGCATACTGCCTTGAAGGGAAGCTCCCTGCAGCTGCGGCGTATCATGGTCAATCTCTTGAGCAATGCAATCAAATATAATAAACCAAATGGAACAATTGATACATATGCGGAAGAACTTTCCTGTGACGGTACAACCGTGTGGTATGAATTTAAAATCGTTGATACCGGAATCGGTATGAGTGAAGAATTTATAAAAGAACAGCTGTTTAAACCTTTTACACAGGAAAAGAATGACGCCAGAACACTGTACAGAGGAACCGGTCTGGGAATGTCGATCGTCAAGGCGCTTCTGGATAAAATGGGAGGTTCTATAGAAGTAGAGAGTCAACTTGGAGAGGGAAGTACTTTTACTTTCCGCCTTCCGTTTAAAGTTGATGAAAATGCCATCGAAACCCAAAAAGAAGAGCAGAGCTCAGGCGAACAGAAGCTGGAGGAAAGCAGATTCTTCTGGTTGAGGATAATGAGATCAACATGGAGATTGCAGAGTTCTATCTGAAGGAACTGGGAATTGTGGTTGATAAGGCATGGAATGGCAAGGAAGCGATTGACAAGTTTGAAGAGTCAGCACCGGGAACTTATGATCTGATTCTGATGGATATTATGATGCCGGTTATGGGCGGCAGAGAAGCAGCCCGTCGTATACGGACACTGGAGCGACCGGATGCAGAAACGGTGCGTATATATGCCATGACGGCGCAGGTTTCTTCCGAAAGTGTACATAAATGTCTGGCTTCCGGAATGAATGGACACATTGCGAAGCCGATTGATGAAAGCAAACTCAGAGAAATCCTGACCAGATGTGAAAGCGTGAAAAAGCAGAAGGATTAACATAAAATAGAGATACGATAAAAAGAAATATGTTTTGCTGCTACAGGGAATATCAGGTGTTTATGGATGAAGAATAAGATAGATAAAAAAGTTATCAGAATACGTGCAGCGCTTGTTTTTCTGACAATGTTTGTGATTATATTGGGTTGTACTTTTCTGGTAAACGAAAATCAAAAAAAGAGAGAACAGTTGAAAGCTGCCTATACTGCAGAATCTACGATAAACAGAGTAGAAATTCAATTGAACCGTTATATGGCAGAGTCGGATCTGGTAAAAAAGAGTATTGAAGACGGGATGATAATCAGCGATGCCCAGCTTGCGCAGTTGTCCCGACTTATGCAGGATGAAGATTATATCATAAAGGCACATGAGATTGCAAAGGACGGTATTGTTTCACAGATATACCCAATACAGGGAAATGAAAATGCAATGGGATTCAATGTGCTGGAAGATTCTGAGCGAAAAAAAGCCGCCCTTCTTGCCAGAGACAGTGGAGAATATACGATTGCGGGTCCGTTTGAGCTGGTCCAGGGAGGAACCGGGGTACTTTTGTTTGATCCGGTTTATCAGATAGATGCACAGGGAAACAAGAAGTTCTGGGGATTTTCTATTCTTGTTATGGACTGGGAAAAGTTCATCGACAAAATGGAACTGAATAAGCTTGAAGATGCCGGATATCACTACCAAATCTGGAAAAGGGGCAATAAGGATGACGAGCAGGTTGTTATTGCACAGTGCACAAATTTTAAAAAGGATGATACACTGGAAGTTGCCTGTAAAGTTCCGAATGATACATGGTATTTTGAAATCATTCCGGGAAACGGATGGATTACTTCAATGCAGAAGCTATGGGGACTGCTGATCAGTCTTATGACTGCATTTATTATAATGATCGTATATCTGCAGTTCAGGATGCAGCGTTACAGAGAACAGATCCATGAGACGGAACTGGAAAAAGCGGTTTATGAAGCGAAGACACGTTTTCTCTTTAATATGAGTCATGATATCCGTACTCCGATGAATGCAATCATAGGTTTTGCGGAGCTGCTGGAAAAGCATATTGATGAGAGAGACAGAGCTCTTGATTATATTGGTAAGATCAAAAGTTCCAGCGAATTTTTACTGTCACTGATCAATTATGTGCTGGAGACAGCCAGAATTGAGAGTGGAAAGACGAGCCTGAAAAAAGAAGTGCGCTGTGTTTCCGGGCTTATTGAATCACTGGCAGATATTTTTGAGCCGGAAGTTCGGAAGAAGGGACTTACTTACAGTTACACAAAAGATATACAGCATGACTATGTAATTGGTGATGAAACAAAGGTTCGGGAAATTTTTATCAATATTATTGGAAATTCATTGAAATATACTCCGGCAGGTGGCAAGATTACCATTGATATCAAAGAACTTCCGTCTGATCGTGAAAATTACATAGCATATAAGATTGTAGTGGAAGATACGGGAATTGGTATGAGTAAGGAATACCTTCCGCATATTTTTGAAGAGTTTTCCAGAGAACATACAAGCACAGAGAGTAAGGTAATCGGAACTGGTCTGGGCCTTCCGATTGTGAAGGCTCTGATCGATCTGATGGGAGGAACAATAGAAATAGAGAGTGAAGTCGGCAAAGGAACAAAGACGACGGTCATGATTCCATTCGAGATTGCCACGCAGGAGCAGATTCTTGAGGAGCAGCAGAAAGAAAAAGAATTTGTGCCGGAGGACATTAAAGGAAAACGAATTCTGGTTGCAGAAGATAATGAGCTGAATGCAGAAATTACACTGACGGTTCTTAAAGAAAAGGGATTGCTTGTGGAGCGGGCTGCAAATGGAAAAGAATGTGTGGAGATGCTGAAAGAGAAGCCGGCAGATTATTATGATATGATTCTTATGGATATTCAGATGCCGGAAATGGATGGATATCAGGCAACAGAGATGATACGAAATCTTGGGGATTCCAGAGCTGCTGTTCCGATCGTAGCCATGACAGCGAATGCTTTTGAAGAGGACAGGCAGAAGGCACTTGATGCAGGCATGAATGCACATGTATCAAAGCCGGTGGATATGAATGTTCTGTTCCGAGTGATGGCGAAGTTCATCTGATTTCGCTGTCGTTATAATATATGGAAGAAGCGCAGTAAATAGCTGCATGAGGAGGAGCTGTCCATGATACAGCAGAAAAAGATTAATGTTGAAAGAATTCTTCGCGTCAACAGAGTAGGAGCATGGAGAATAGAAATTGAGGATGGTAAAGCACCGAGATTTTATGCAGATGCGGTGATGGATGAATTACTTGGAATCCAGGGAGAAATCTCACCGGAAGAGCGATTTACATTTCATCAGGCACGTGTACATCCGGATGATATGCAGTTATTTCTGGAATATTCAGATAAACTGTCAGAGACAAAATCAGAAATCGTATATCGCTATATTCATCCTACATTTGGAGAGATGTTCGTACGTTGCAGTGGCATAAGAGATAGGTCTGTAGTAGACGGTATTTCTATTATGGGAATACACCAGGACATTTCAGAGACGGTACGTTTGGAGAAAGAAAAAGAAGCGGAACGTCGTCTGGCGGAACTTAATGATACACTCCGTAAAGAAAAGATAGAACAGGAAGATTATTACAAAGAACTGCTGGAAATGCAAAGTTGTGGTGTCCTTGCATATACAATTCCCGGGCATAAGATCATTCATATGAATGCACAGGCTTTGCGGATGTATGGAGTGGAGAACATTGAAGAGGCACAGTCCAAACTCGGTACTATGCTGAAAAAAGTAATCTATCCGGATGTGGACGTAATAGAGAAGTTGAAAAGACTTCACAAAGTAGATGATATGGTTGATTATGAGTGTATCATCGGAAAAGGTGAGCCGAATGAATGTCATGCACTTGCTACAACGAAAGTAATTCGTGTTCCATCGGGAGAAAGAGCCGTGATCACTACATTTATTGATGTATCAGAGATGGTAGTACTTAAGAATGCACTGCAGAAGGCGGAAGAGGGAAACAGGGCAAAATCATCCTTTTTATTTGCCATGTCACACGATCTGCGGACTCCGATGAATGCAATTATAGGATATGCAGAACTTATGGAGCGGCACTGGGGAGACAATGAGCTTACGACAAATTATCTGCATAAGTTGAAGGGAGCGAGCCAGTTCCTGCTTGCATTGATAGGAAATGTACTGGAAATTGCCCGTATTGAAAGTGGTAAGGAAACTTTGAATGAAGCACCATGGAATCTGAAGAAAATAAATGATACGTTGGAGATCGTTCTTGACAGAGAAATTCTGAATAAACAGCTACATGTAGCACGAAATATAGAAATTCAGCATGCAGATGTATATTGTGATTCGCTGAAGATTCAGGAGATTATCATGAATCTTGTAAGTAATGCAATTAAATATACACCGGATGGAGGAAAAATAGACGTAGATATCGAGGAAATGGAGGCTGTCGGAGAGGATTCCATAATTCTGCGGATTTGTGTTTCGGATACGGGAATTGGTATCAGCCAGAAATATATTCCACATATATTTGAAGCATTTACACGCGAGAAAAATTCTTCGGAAAGTGGTATAATGGGAACTGGTCTAGGACTGCGTATCGTAAAATCCTTTGTAGATTTGATGGATGGAAGCGTGATCGTACAAAGTGAACCTGGAAAAGGCAGCAGTTTTATTGTTGAGATTCCATGTCGAATCGTATCGGAAGAAAAACGTATTGACCAGGCAGAACAGAGCCTGCCAGAGAACCCTCTGAAGTACAAAAGAATTCTTCTTGTAGAAGATAATGAATTAAATATGGAGATTGCAAGGACAATTCTTCAGGATGCAAAGGCAGAGGTGGAAGTAGCTGCGGATGGCGCGATTGCAGTTGCAATGGTGCAAAAGGCTTCTGCCGGGTATTATGATGTGGTATTGATGGACATACAGATGCCGAAGATGAATGGGTATCAGGCAACAAAGGCGATTCGGAAGCTTCCGGATGAAAGAGCTCAGGTTCCGATCATAGCGATGACCGCAAATGCATTTGAAGAAGACAGGCAGGCGGCATTTGCAGCAGGAATGGATGATTATCTGGCTAAACCGATTGAAATTGATAAATTACTTCGTAAAATAGTAAAGGCATTAAAGAAGAAGTAAAAGATGTCAGATAAGAAAAGTGCAATTTAGACAGAACAGGAGACATCATGGAGATTAAAATTCGGACAGCGAAAGTAGAAGATGCAGAGAAATTGCTCGACATTTATAGCTACTATGTGAAAAAGACAGCGGTGACATTTGAATATGAAGTTCCATCGGTCGAAGAGTTTCAGGAACGAATCCGGCATATTTCTTCTCATTATCCATATCTTATCGCAGAGGAAGAGGGAGAAATTATTGGCTATTCTTATGCAGACCGTCTGCGTCCGAGGGCAGCTTTTGGATGGGATGTGGAGATGACAATTTATCTGAAACAGGATATACGACGAAATGGTTTAGGACGACATATGTATACTCTTATGGAAGACATCCTGAGAGAGCAGGGCGTTGTAAATGCTGTCTCATTGATTACAAAGCCGACAGATGAATATTCTGATTTTAATAGTGTACAGTTTCATGAAAAAATGGGATATAAGCATGCTGGTGAGCTGAAAGACTGTGGCTATAAATTCAATAGATGGTATGCACTTTTGTATATGGACAAACAGATTGGAATTCCACAGGAAGAGATGCCGCCAATCAGAGATTTTGACGAAGTGCGGGAAAAATTTGGCCTGTAGATTTTTCACGAGGAGAAAGTTTATTATGTGCTATAAAAACGGAGGTTTGAATGATTTACAAGAAAGTTGAGATTAAAGTAGAAGGTTATCAGGAAAACGCGGATTTGTATACCTATATTCTGGACAATTCTGTGGAAATGCGTCCGAATCGAAAGCGCCCGGTCATCGTGATCTGCCCGGGTGGCGGTTATACAATGACCTCTGACAGGGAGGCAGAACCAATTGCCATGCAGTATCTTGCAAGAGGATACCATGCAGTGATCCTTCGTTACAGTGTAGCCCCGGCGAGATATCCATTGGCACTTCTGCAGCTTGCGAAGTCTGTCGCATATTTAAGAGAACATGCAGAAGAATTTCATATTGATACTGCTAAAATTATCCTGCAGGGATTTTCGGCGGGTGCCCATCTGGCTGCAAGTCTTGGGGTATTCTGGAAGGAACAATTTATCTCCGAAGTATTACATACAGAAACAGAAATAGTGAGACCGAACGGCATGATCCTCAGTTATCCGGTCATTTCCTCCGGGAAATTTGCACATACGGGGTCTTTTGAGGCATTGCTTGGAGCTGACAGCAGTGATCCTGAAAAAAGAAAAAAGCAGTCGCTGGAATTTCAGGTAACAACGGATACTCCGCCGACTTTTCTCTGGCATACGGTCACGGATGATTGTGTCCCGGTTGAGAATTCACTGTTATTTTTTGAGGCATTGCATAAATACAAAGTGCCGGTAGAACTGCATTTGTACCCGACAGGTGTTCATGGGCTCAGTCTTGCAAATGAAGAGACAAGTCATGAAGATGGTGGATGTATTCAGCCGGAATGCCAGTCATGGATGGAACTTGCGTGTACATGGATCAGGAATTTATAAAAAAAGAAAAAGGTGTTCCATAAATCGGAAGGCCTTTTTCTTTTTGTGAAATTTTTTGTAACGTTTCCCATACATATATCGTCATATATGTGAAGGAGGACAAAACTGGTAGAGAGAGGAGAAACAAATGCTGAATATTCAGGAAGTATATGAGCAGTATTTTACTGTCGTATACCGTTATCTGCTCTCGCTTTCGCACAATACCCATATTGCAGAGGAACTGACGCAGGAAACATTCTTCAAAGCACTGAAAAAAGTCGACGATTTCAGAGGTGACTGTGACCTGCGTGTATGGCTTTGCCAGATTTCCAAAAACACGTACTATGACTATCTGAAGAAAAATAAAAAGTATGTACCGGAGTCTCAGGAAGAAACAGAAGATATTTTTACATCCGATCTGCTTCAGAACTTTTCGGATAAAGAAACTGCTTTTCAGGTTCACCAGGTTCTGCACAGACTTTTGGAACCGTACAAAGAAGTTTTTTCCCTTCGTGTGTTTGGAGAACTGTCATTTGGTACAATTTCCTCGCTGTTTGGCAAAAGCGAAAGCTGGGCAAGAGTTACTTATCACAGAGCATGTAAAAAAATCAGGGAGGAATTGGATCATGAAGATCAGTTGTAATATTATTGAGGACCTGCTTCCGCTTTATGTGGACGATATGGTCAGTGAGGACAGCAGACAGCTTGTAGAAGAGCATCTGAAAGCGTGTCCGACATGCCGAAGAATGCAGGAAGAAATAATGAGGGAAAATCATCTGACAGATGTTAAAAAAGGCAGTGATTCTGTACAGACAAATAAAATGGAAGCAGAACTGCTCAAAAAAATTCGCTGTAAGATTCGTAAAAGGAGAATTGCGTCGGTACTCCTGGCAGTTGCCATTGTTCTGGCAGCCGGTGGAATCGGGCATTATTGGTATTATGATAAGGAAAATTACATTTCCTGGGACGAGGCAAACATATCTGTAAAGGATGGAAAAGTATATTCTACGGTAAATCCATTGGGAAGGATGAAATCAATTCTGTCCGTAGACCAGAAAAACATGTTTTACATGCTGTCAGAAACCATGTGGACCCACAAAGAATATCCATCCGATTCAAACACAGAAAATGAACTCTGGAATCTGCAGGATTTTCAGGAAGCATATGAACGTGGAGCAGATACAGTTACTGATGAAACATCTTTTCCAACAGGAATTGAACATGTTTATTATGTAGATCCGGAAAATGTAAAAGAGGCTTTTAAACTCTGGGATTATCAGGATGAACCTGAGAAGGCGCAGCAGAAAGAAGAAGAGCTGGCTGCGAAATGCCACCTGATCTGGAGTGCATATTAAAGTGGATTATCATGAGTATTCTTCTGACAGTGGCGGCAGAATTCTTAAGCAGCCCATGCTATCATAGTTCTTTTGTAATCTAATCATAGAATCCGGTACAGCTTTGTGGTAAGATAGAACAAAAAGCAAGAAAGGACTGCACCAGAATGGGAAATTATCTGAATCCGGATAACAGCAAATTTCAGAGAGCGGTAAATTCTGATATTTATGTGGATAAAACAGGACTGATAAAATATACGAATCGTGTAATAAATACCATGCAGGCATATGTCTGTGTCAGCAGACCGAGACGTTTCGGAAAATCTATGGCGGCAGATATGCTGACTGCGTATTACAGCAGAGGGTGCGATTCCAGAGAATTGTTTGCAGGCCTGGAAATTGTGAAAGATGAAAAATTTAGCAGCTACCTGAATAAATATGATACAATTTTTCTTAACATTCAGGAATTCTTAAGTCGAAGTTCAAACGTGCAGGAACTGCTTACCAGAATAAAACAAAGAGTGATCCGGGAACTTACAAGACAGTACCCGGATGTGGAGTTGTTTGATCCGGAAGATCTGGCAGAGACTATGCAGGATATATATGCAGAAAGTAAATGTCCTTTTGTGCTTATTATAGATGAATGGGACTGTATTTTTCGAGAATTTAAAAATGATAAAGAAGCACAGGAAAAATATCTGGATTTTTTGCGTGATTTAATTAAAGATAAAAGTTATATTCATCTTGCGTATATGACAGGAATTCTTCCAATCAAAAAATATGGTACGCACAGCGCATTGAATATGTTTGATGAATTTTCTATGATCGATCCGGGTCCATTGGCTTCTTATGTTGGATTTACAGAAGAAGAAGTAAAAAAACTCTGTGAAGAGTATCATATGGAACTCGGTGAGATCAGAAACTGGTACGATGGATATTCTTTTGAGGAAGTTCCTTCTGTATATAGCCCCAAATCTGTAGTCAGTTGCATGAGACTTGGCAGGCTGGGAAATTACTGGAACCAGACAGAAACGTTTGAGGCTTTGAAGCTTTATATTGACATGAATTTTGAGGGACTGAGAGATGATATCCTGAGTATGCTTGCCGGAGAAGAAGTTCCGGTAAATACAGGAAGTTTTACAAATGATATGACAACTTTTCGGACAGAAGATGATGTTCTGACATTGTTGATCCATCTTGGATATTTGGGGTATCATTATTCTGCAAGATCAGTATTTATTCCGAATGACGAAATCCGGGCAGAATATGTGAATGCAGTATCCGTATCAAACTGGGGAGAAGTTTCGAAAGCTCTTAAAAATTCGGCAGATACCTTGCAGGCAATCTGGCAGGGACGTGAAAAACAGGTCGCAGAGGGGATTCGGCAGGCACACTTTGAGACTTCGCATATCCAGTACAATGATGAAAATGCATTAAGTTATACGATTTCTCTGGCACTTTATGCGGCAAGAAATTTTTATACGTTTCATAGAGAATTATCTGGTGGAAAAGGATTTGCAGATCTGGTATTTATTCCGAGAAAACGTTTTATGGATAAGCCGGCATTGGTGGTGGAACTGAAATGGGACAAAGATGCAGCAGGTGCAATTACTCAGATCAGAGAGAAAGAATATTGTAGAAGTCTGGAAGAATATCATGGAAAACTTTTGCTGGTTGGAATTAATTATGACAAAAAGACAAAAGAACACAGCTGTAAGATAGAGGAATACAGGAAATAAATTGTATGAAAAATATTATTGAAATCAACGACATTACTGCACTGGAACTGGATGTTTATGCGAGAACATCCGAGGTGCAGCTTCTTAGATATAATGAGCCAAATCCAGGACTTTTTATTGCAGAGAGCCCAAAGGTGATCGAGCGTGCATTGAAAGCGGGGTACGAACCGCTTTCTTTTCTGGTTGAACATAAAGATCTGGATGGAGAGGCAGGAGATATCCTTGCGCGTTATCCGGAAATCCCGGTATACACAGCAGAATATGAAACACTTGTCAAAATGACCGGTTATGCACTGGCAAGAGGGATGCTCTGCGCCATGAAACGCCGAACACTGCCTTCTGTAGAAGAAATCTGTAAGAACTCCAGACGTGTTGCTATACTGGAAAATATTGTGAATCCGACCAACATAGGGGCGATTTTCCGCAGTGCGGCAGCACTTCATATGGAAGCTGTTCTTTTGACAGGAGGATGCAGCAATCCACTCTATCGAAGAGCGGCCCGCGTAAGTATGGGAACTGTTTTCCAGATTCCGTGGACATATTTTGAGAAAGAAACATCCTGGCCGGAAGATGGTATGAAAGCAATCCAGAATCTTGGATTCAAAACCGTGGCAATGGCACTTAGAGAAGATTCTTATAGTATTGATGATCCGAAGCTTCTTGCTGAAGAGAAGCTTGCAGTCATTCTTGGCACCGAGGGAGACGGACTGGCATCACAGACGATTGCGGACTGCGACTATACAGTTATGATCCCGATGTCACATGGCGTTGACTCTTTGAATGTAGCAGCTGCAAGTGCTGTAGCATTCTGGGAACTTGGGCGCAGGAGATAAGACAAAAATGGAGAGGAAAATGATACAGTAAATGTTAAAAAGATTTTCAAAATATGTTTTTCAGAGTGTAGCAAGCATGATGGGACAATCAGTCTATATTCTTGCTGATACTTTTTTTATATCGGTAAGTTCTGGCGCAGATGGACTGGCAGTGCTCAATTTGATTTTGCCGGTATTTGGAATGATGTTCGCGATAGGCTCAATGATTGGAATTGGTTCTGCGACGAGATACGGAATCAACAGAGCCAAAGGTGAAGAGGCAGATCATTATTTTACACAGTCACTCAGCTGGGCGATACTTTTTAGTGTTCCATTTATGCTGGTTGGAATTTTCTTTCCGGATAAATTCCTGGCACTTCTCGGAGCGGATGCAGGTCTGATAGAGCTAGGCAGAACGTATTTGCGAATTATTCTTATTTTTGCACCGTTTTTCATGTGTAATTATTCTGTTACGGCATTTGCACGAAATGATTATGCGACCTCAACCGTGATGGCAGGTTCTCTTGCTGGAAGTGCTTTTAATATTGTGTTTGACTATATCTTTATTTTTCCGGTAGGACTCGGATTTTCTGGTGCTGCATTGGCAACAGCATTTTGCCCGATTGTCACTATGGTGGTGTGCTCCAGACATTATCTGAGTAAAAAATGTAATATCGGTTTCAAATGGAAAAAACTGTCCGTGCGACATCTGATTTCCTGTTGTCAGCTTGGTGTTTCTGCATTTGTAGGAGAAATTTCTTCTGCGGTGATCACGTTTATCTTTAATATGCTGATTCTTGGGCTTACCGGAAGTACCGGAGTTGCTGCATATGGAGTGGTAGCGAATCTGTCACTTGTGGGAATGGCGATCATGAACGGAATGGCACAGGGTGTACAGCCATTGATCAGCGAAAGCTTTGGCAAAGGTGCGTTTGATGATGTAAAAAAACTTCTTCACTGGGGTCTGACCTGTGTAGTGGCGATAGAAATTATCATGGTTGCACTGGTCTGGAGTTTTACAGATCCGTTTATTTCGGTATTCAACAGTGAAAATAATCAGCTGCTTTTGGAATATGCGCATGTTGGTCTTAGGTTATATTTCCTGGGATTCTTATTTGCCGGAGTCAATATCGTTCTTGTCGCATATTTTTCTGCAACCGCAAATGCACGTCCGGCGATCATCGGTTCTTTGCTTCGAGGCGCAGTTGCCATTGGAATCTGTGCGATCGTACTTTCCAGAATTTTTGGAATGAATGGAGTATGGCTGTCTTTCCTTACATCAGAAGTGATTACTCTTATAATGGTTCTGATTCTGGCAAGGCACAAAGAAAGCAGGAAAACGAATGCATACGTTTGATATTCTGCTACAGCAGATCGGGCTGTTTATAATCTATATTCTGGCAGGGGTGATCCTTGTCAGAACAAGGGTGCTGAGTCGTGAGACACTGGAGCCAATTTCAAAGTTTGTCTTGAAAATGGCACTTCCGGTGATGGTTTTTATCAACATTACAGATGGGGTAGAGCGGCAGGTGCTGTATGAATCATGGCCGATTTTTGTGATTGCAGCTATTTTTTATATTTTTATGTATGCTGCCGGACGAGGAATGGTTAAGCTGTTACATTTGCAGAAAAACCGTGCAGGAATCTATCAGGCAATGCTGCTGTTCGGAAATATTGGTTTCATAGGCTTGCCGATGATTGCCGGTGTTTTTTCGGAAAAAGGTGTCTTATATGCATCCGTATTTATGATCATGGACCAGTTTATGCTGTGGACTTTGGGTGTAAAGCTATTGTCTCCGGAAGGAGAAGGGTGGTTTGCCTTGAAAAAACTGGTCAATCCGGCGACGGTGGCGATCTTACTTGGAATGATCCTGATGCTCGCACAGGTGCGGATACCGGCACTTCTGGATACTGCTTTGCAGAAGATAGGTTCTACGGCATCACCACTTGCCATGATTTATGTTGGCGGCATTTTTGCAGGGATTTCTTTTCGAAGATATATACGGGAAATCTCACTGTATGGGATTGTTCTGGTAAAGATGATCGTAGCACCAATCCTTTTGTTCCTGATTCTTGGAATCTTTCCGGTCGGCGAGGAAATCCGGATGGCGATGGCGCTGATTGTGGGAATGCCGACAATGACAGCAGTCGTCATGATGACGACTGCATCCGGACTCGATGGGGATTATGCGCTGGGCGGTGTGTTTGTCACGACGGTTTGTGGAATAATGACATTGCCGATGGTATGCTGGATATTACAAAATATAAGATAAGATGTATAAGAAGAATGGTGCTTTTTATTCATAATAGTTCTGGAAGCTGTTTGGGGAAGAAAGCGACTGTTCTTCTTTTTTATTATTTTAACAAAATCAACTAAGTTCCCTGCTTCAATTGCGAATATCCGCTTGACTTTCAAAAGGGCTAAACGATTTATCTTCTCAACAAGGAAGCGGGAAAAAGCTTGTATGGCCATGAGAATTAGTTTATACTAACTACAGAGTTAGATGAAGAAAACTCTTGCGTGAATAAATCAGATGGACTACAGCACTGAACTTGGAACGTCTTCTGATGAGTAGTAGAAAGGGGAATTGGTCATGTACCTTGAAATCGAAAAAGTAGTAGGAAGAGAAATCCTGGATTCCAGAGGAAATCCGACAGTAGAAGCAGAAGTGTATCTGCTGGATGGAACCGTAGGAAGAGGAACTGCACCGAGTGGAGCATCCACAGGTGAGTTTGAAGCCCTGGAACTCAGAGATGGAGATAAAGCACGCTATCTTGGAAAAGGTGTACAGAAAGCAGTTGAAAATATCAATACAACTATTAATGATGCAATTGAAGGGCTCGATGCAAGTGACATTTATGCAGTAGATGCGGCAATGATCGCAGCAGATGGAACAAAAGACAAATCCAAACTGGGTGCCAATGCAATCCTTGCAGTATCTATCGCATGCTGCAGAGCAGCAGCTACGGCACTAGAGATTCCACTGTATCGTTTTCTCGGAGGTGTATCTGGAAATCGTCTTCCGGTACCGATGATGAATATTGTAAACGGTGGGTGCCATGCACTTTCATCCGGGCTGGATGTGCAGGAATTTATGATCATGCCGGTTGGAGCACCTTCTTTTAAAGAATGCTTAAGATGGTGCGCTGAGGTGTTCCATGCGTTGGCTTCTATTCTGAAAGAACGTGGACTTGCAACATCCGTAGGTGATGAAGGAGGATTTGCACCGGCACTGAAATCAGATGAAGAGGCAATTGAGACGATTCTGGAAGCCGTGAAGAAAGCTGGATATGAACCAGGAAAAGATTTTAAGATCGCAATGGATGCAGCTTCTTCTGAATGGAAGAGTGAAAAGGGAAAAGGATATTATAAACTGCCAAAAGCAGGTACAGAATATACAGCAGAAGAACTTATTGAACACTGGGCTAAACTCTGCGAGAAATATCCGATTATTTCCATCGAGGACGGTTTGGACGAAGAAGACTGGGAAGGATGGCAGAAACTTACTGCAAGACTGGGAGATAAAGTACAGCTTGTTGGCGACGACCTGTTCGTAACAAATACGGAAAGACTTGCCAAAGGTATTGAGCTTGGAGCAGGAAATGCGATTCTGATCAAGCTGAATCAGATTGGTTCTGTTTCTGAGACATTGGAAGCCATTAAGATGGCACATAAAGCAGGATACACAGCAATTTCTTCACATCGTTCAGGAGAAACCGCAGATACAACGATTGCAGATCTTGCAGTTGCACTGAATACTTGCCAGATCAAAACCGGTGCACCAAGTCGTTCGGAGCGTGTGGCAAAATACAATCAGCTTCTCCGCATTGAAGAAGAACTTGGCGCAAGTGCCGTATATCCGGGCATGAAAGCATTTAATGTAAAACAGGATTAAAAAAATTACCTTCTAAAGCAGAACAGATCCCCGGCAGCAAGCCAGGGATCTGTTTTTATCTCTATATCACATGGGAGAGTCCTTTTTGCAGGGCAAGGATCTTATTATAAATTGCATCAGCCAGTGCGGCATGACCTTTTTCATCCATATGTTCACGGTCAGTAACACTTGGAGTAGCAAAATCAGATGCGTTTAAGAAGGCAGCATGATTTTGGAGTGCAATCTTGCGGTATTCATTAGCCAGATTTCTGGAAACCGCTACAGAAGCTGCATCAAATTCCGGATCAAATATTTTCATCATAACGTCCGGATTTATCCGGCTTATATCCCCAGGTATTCGAATCACCAAAGCATAAGATATTCATAAGATCACGCTCCTTAACCAAATAAAATCATACAAACATACCAAATAAATATGCTGATATAATAAAGGTATTTCATTGAATTGTCAATGATAATTTTCAGAAATGAAAAGATGGTCATTTTGTTTTTTAGGGGAGATGGAATTTAGGAAATGGTTAATTAAATATTGCAGATCAGGAAAAAAGAGAATATAATGGATATAAGTTAAACAAAACTAACTTAAACCATGAAAAAACTATTTCATGGATATAGCATATACTGTAAACAGAAGGGCATTTTGATTGGGGTGTCTGAATGACAATCATAAAATGCGCAAGGGAGGAGAAGAATGAATTTAAACGTATTTTATGGAATTTTGATTCCGTTTATCGGCACATCAGCCGGTGCGGCCTGTGTCTTTTTTATGAAAAAAGACCTGAACCAGTGGGTACAGCGCTGTCTGACCGGGTTTGCTGCGGGTGTCATGGTAGCAGCATCTGTGTGGAGCCTGCTGATACCTGCACTTGAACAGTCAGAAGGAATGGGAAAGCTCTCTTTTGTACCGGCAGCAGTTGGCTTCTGGGCAGGGGTGCTATTCCTGCTTTTGTTGGATCATATTATTCCACACCTGCATCAACAAACAGATAAGGCGGAAGGACCGAAGAGTCGTCTGCAAAAAACGACTATGCTTATATTGGCAGTTACACTTCATAATATCCCGGAAGGAATGGCAGTCGGTGTCGTTTATGCTGGTTATCTGACCGGAAACGTGCAGATTACGTTGATGGGGGCACTTGCACTGTCACTTGGAATTGCAATCCAGAATTTCCCGGAGGGGGCGATTATTTCCATGCCTCTGCGTTCTGAGGGAATGGGAAAAACAAAGGCATTCATTGGTGGTGTTTTATCAGGAATCGTGGAACCGATTGGGGCAGTGATCACAATCCTGGCAGCAGGACTGATCGTCCCAGCATTGCCATATCTTCTGAGCTTTGCGGCGGGAGCCATGCTCTATGTTGTTGTGGAGGAACTGATCCCTGAGATGTCTACCGGGGAACATTCGAATATTGGAACGATTTTCTTTGCAGTTGGATTTACGCTAATGATGATATTAGATATGGCATTAGGATAAGAATAAAAAGGGCAATACAAAGTGCATAGGAAAAGATAGTGTGCAAATTATATAAAAAACAGTAAGCAAAATTGTGAAATATGTTCAAATCTAAGGTTGCTATTTTGCTTGAAAAGTAGTAAAACATTAGATAAATAAAAAAGAGAAATGCATCGAACAGGACAAGTCACAAAAGGAAACCGGATTACAGAGAGCCGCTGATGGTGAGAAGTGGCAGAAAGTATTTTGTGATATCACCCGGGAGCATCCCACTGAATTTTGAGTAAGCTGGGACGTAGTCTTCACGTTACAGAAGAGGCTGTTTACAGAGACAGTAACAAGAGATCATATTTAGTAATAGATATGGTAATACAAAGTGGTACCACGGAACATTCCGCCTTTGTTATCCGAACGGATAACAAAGGCGTTTTTTATATAAACCATGCCAAAAGAAAAGGGGAAAGATTATGAGTGGAATTTTAATGATGGTAATAGCCATAGTAGTGCTTGGTGGAGCATATCTTCTGTATGGCCGTTATCTCCAGAACAAATGGGGAATTGACCCAAAAGCAAAAACACCGGCATATGAAATGGAAGATGGAGTGGATTATGTACCGGCAGATACCAATGTAGTATTTGGTCATCAGTTTGCATCAATCGCAGGTGCGGGTCCGATCAACGGACCGATTCAGGCTGCAATTTTTGGATGGCTTCCGGTAATGCTCTGGATTCTGATCGGTGGTGTCTTTTTCGGAGCTGTACAGGATTTTGCTTCCATGTATGCATCTGTAAAGAACAAAGGACGTACAATCGGATATATCATTGAAGAATATATTGGTAAATTAGGAAAGAAATTATTTCTTCTGTTTTGCTGGCTGTTCTGTATCCTGGTCGTTGCAGCATTTGCAGATGTTGTAGCAGGAACTTTTAATGGATTTGCGACAAACGATGCAGGAGTCGTTACAAAAGTAGCCGCAAACGGCGCGGTTGCAACTACTTCCATGTTATTCATATTAGAAGCAGTTGTACTTGGATTTTTCCTTAAATATACAAAGTTTAATAAATGGATCAATACAGCTGTTGCAATCGTATTATTAGTAGCAGCAATTGCACTGGGACTGAATTTCCCAATGTACGTAAGCCTTGGAACATGGCATATCATTATATTTGCATATATTCTGGTTGCCAGTGTTGCTCCGGTATGGGCTTTGCTTCAGCCGCGTGATTACCTGAACAGTTATCTGCTGATATTTATGATTGTCGGCGCTGTTATTGGTGTATTTGTAGCAAATCCATCCTGTAATCTTAAAGCATTTACAAGCTTTAATGTAGACGGACAGTATATGTTCCCGATCTTATTTGTAACAATCGCCTGTGGTGCGGTTTCCGGTTTCCATTCTCTGGTATCTTCCGGTACGGCATCCAAACAGATCAAAAATGAAAAGAATATGCTGCCGGTTTCCTTCGGCGCAATGCTTATGGAAAGTATGCTTGCGATCATCGCACTGATTGCAGTTGCATCTTTTGCAGATGGTGAAGCTGCTGCACAGGGACTGACTACTCAGCCGCAGATCTTTGCAGGAGCAATCGCAAACTTCCTTTCAGTAGTTGGTCTGCCACATTCATTGGTATTTACACTGATCAACCTTGCTGTATCCGCATTCGCACTGACATCCCTTGACTCTGTGGCCAGAGTAGGACGCCTTTCCTTCCAGGAGTTTTTCCTTGATTCTGATACAGATGAGGAAAATATGAGTCCGTTCCTGAAAGTAGTAACGAATAAATATTTTGCAACCGTCATCACACTGGTACTTGCCTATATGCTTACCAAAGTCGGATATGCTGAGATTTGGCCACTGTTTGGTTCTGCAAACCAGCTGTTATCCGTACTTGCACTTGTTGCGTGTGCTGTATTCTTAAAGAAGACCAAACGTCAGGGCTGCATGCTCTGGATCCCGATGGTATTTATGATGGCAGTTACCTTTACAGCACTTGGAATGACGATCACAAAACTTTCAAAAGCACTGTTCTCAACAGGCCTTGATCTTGGAAATACATTACAGCTTGTATTCGCAGTATTACTTCTGATCCTTGGTGTGCTGGTAGCAATTCAGGGCGTTAAGAAACTTCTTGAAAAACAGGAAGCATAATATAAAAATAAACAAAGAGCAGCATACCGGCGTAAAATGCGGGTGTGCTGCTCTTTTACTGTGAACTGAATTTTATGAATTATAAATCAACAGCAGTATGAGGATTTACCACTCCTCTGTAGATATAGAAGATACCGCCGAAAAAACCAAAGATCAGACCTGCATAGCCGCCGGAACAAAGAATAACCGTTGTCTTGACTAAGACGGCGGCATTCTGGAGGAGTGGACAGATCAGAGCACCGATAAGGAGTCCGATAGCTGTCCAGCCAAGCACCAGAACAGGGAGAAAAACGGATGCGGTAGAAGATTTTTTTGAATGTTTGCTGACATAGTTCCATATTGTTTTATACATTGTAATCCCTCATTTCTTAATGAAAAGTAATTGTTTTTTGATTTGTTTTCATTATAGCGAGGGATTGTAAAATACAAATACGGAGTAATGAAAAATTTTTGTAAAAATTACAATTCCATATATGTGATTTTTTTTTAGTTCTGGCAGACTAATTGATTTTGTTGCAAAAAAGAAAAGCAATTGGCATAAAATAGAATAGACAGATATCTGAAAAGAGAGTATTTATGCCGGATCAGAAACTTGATAATCTTTTAAACCTTGCAATGGATGCTACGCCACAGGAGCGGGCGAAGTCGGAAAATCTGAATGTCGGATATGATTCTACGACCAGGCTGTGGGATGTGATCGTAAAATACAGTAAACCGGAAAGAGGACTTGGTGGTGATGGAATTCAGGTAGTTCCGCTGCTTGGCGGTTATGCTGTGGTTACTTTACCGGAAACGGAGCTTGATGCATACTCTGACAGAGAGCAGGTGGAATTTATAGAAAAGCCGAAAAGACTTTATTTTGAGACTTTTGAAGGGAGAGAGGCGAGCTGTATCCTGCCAGTACAGGCTGAGTTAAATGGGCTGACCGGTGAGGGGATTCTGGTCGGTATTGTTGATTCCGGAGTGGACTATTTTCATCCGGATTTCCGGAACGAGGATGGCAGCAGTCGGATTCTGCGATTATGGGATCAGAGTGTGAATGGAAATCCACCAGAAAGTTATGTGACAGGAACAGAATATACAAAAGAAGAAATAGATAAGGCGCTTGCACTTGAAGAAACTGAGGGCAGGCGTCTTGTTCCGTCCAGGGATTTCAGTGGACATGGTACTGCAGTTCTTGGAATTGCAGCGGGAAATGGGAGAGCATCAGGTGGAGTGAACCGTGGTGTTGCGTATGAAAGTGAACTTCTGGTTGTAAAGATGGGAAATGCACGAGAAAATTCTTTTCCAAGGACAACGGAACTGATGGAAGGGATCGATTATCTTGTCCGACAGGCAGTGCAGATGGGGAAGCCGATTGCTATCAATATCAGTTTTGGAAATAACTATGGTTCCCATCAGGGAGACTCATTGTTGGAAACTTATATCAGCAACGTAGTGAATGTGGGACGTTCTGTCATTTGTGTTGGAAGCGGAAATAATGGGAATGACAGAATCCATACGGCGGGACAGCTGCGTCAGGGACAGACAGAGACGATAGAAATGAGTATTGGGACTTATGAGACAACTCTGAATCTACAGCTGTGGAAAGCATATGCAGACGAGATTGAAATTTCCATAGAAACGCCATCCGGTGAACGACTGCCGACGCTTTCTGAAAAAATCGGTACACAGAGATATCGTGCGGGGGAGACGAATCTGTTGATTTATTATGGTAAACCAGGGCCTTTTCAGGTGACACAGGAGATTTATTTTGATTTTATTCCTGTGGGGACATATCTTACCAGCGGAATCTGGAAGATTCATCTGCAGGGAAAACGAATCCGGGAGGGTAACTATAACCTGTGGCTCCCGGGAGGAAACGTCCTGAACCCGGTGACTGGATTTTACCGACCGGTGGCATCGGAGACATTGACGATTCCCTCCACGGCAGCGAAGGTGATCACGGTAGGAGCCTACGACTCCAGATTAAATGCCTATGCAGACTTTTCCGGTCGCGGTGGAGAGAGACTTTCTTATCCAAAACCAGATCTCGTCGCACCAGGTGTCAATATCACTGCACCCGTACCGGGCGGCGGATATGCTAACGTAACCGGGACATCATTTGCCACACCATTTGTGACCGGATCGGCAGCACTTATGATGGAGTGGGGAATTGTAAGGAGAAATGACCCATTTCTATGGGGAGAGAAGGTAAAGGCATATCTGAGACGAGGCGCCCAGCCACTGCCTGGTTTTGAGAAGTATCCGAACGAAAGTGTGGGGTGGGGAGCCTTATGTACGGCACAAAGTCTCTTTCATATGTGAAAGTTAAATGTTGGGTAGAGAGTGGAGATTTTCATTCACCCGGGTCTGTTACATTCATAAAAGGTGATACAGGATGGATTTCAGCTAAAGCTTATCAAAGAGGGCCAGAAATTCTCAAAAAAGCTTGGTCAGTGGGACTATTTTGGTGAACCGATCGGAGATTTCAATACAGAATATGTTTAACAGAGATTGCTCCATCAAATGTGAACTAAATATTTTCACATTTATAGAGAAAGGAAAGATAATATATGAAAAATAAATTATGGAAAATAATGATCGTGAACAGTATCCTGATTTCAGCAATTACACTGTCAGGTAAAACAACGGTAAGCGTTTATGCAGGAGAAACAGATATTTCAGCAGAAAGCGAAGAGGATCAGCAGATTCTTTTCGACGATGCGGTTGAAGATGCAATGATTATTGACAAGGATGAAATTCTTCCCGTAGTAAGTCTGGAGGAGGGACAGCCATATGCCGTTTACGATGAGGAGGGCAGGATTCTTCTTTATACCTTCCTTTAAGTTCAGTTTTGAATTCTTCCAGCTATAACAAATGTAAGGATGCCTGTCAATAATTTTTTTTCATTAACAGCTTTTCATGAAATGCTTTTCTTTTGGCAGAAACACGCTATAATCTTAAGTAATAAAATAATTTTTTGAAAAATTGTGTAACGTTTCACATAGA
>OLNG01000249.1_pt1 | contig 53858 bp, 47 predicted proteins | sample 1643091 | NCBI WGS metagenome assembly OLNG01 (sample SAMEA3136661, study PRJEB25190) | human gut metagenome | biome: human gut; feature: human-associated habitat; material: faeces | place: Austria | collected 2013 | reverse complement strand
TTATAATTTTAATATTAACGCCGCACCAAATGGTGCGGCGTTTCTTATTGGTTGTTTGTTGGTGTAATTGTTATGTTCTTTGCTGCTATTCCCGTTTTTCTCTTTACCACATTTTCAATTTGAGTTTTCTTTGTTTCATCCATCTCAGCATCATTTACAATAACATCCACCTGTTTGTCTGTAATCGTTACAAGCACATCCTCAAAACCTTTTGCCTTTAATAACGTTTCCACTGTATTTTCCATATCTGTAGTTTTTGTAAGTTCAGTCATTGAGGCTACTGCTTTCTTTTTTTGATTCTCCTCCAAGTCCTTATTGTTAATCACTTCCAATAAAGTTTCCTTATTTTTTGAACGTGTCTGTTCCCTGCTTAATCTTGCCTGAACCATATAACTGCTTACTGATGTGCCATTAGTTAATATTGCAGCTCCCGGCTCTTTGGTTTCTTCCTGATTAGTACCATCGTTTTTTTCATTTTCACCATTTACATCATCCCCCGAATTTTCAGCACTACTGTCCAAACCTTCACCGTCCAGACTTTTTATTTCACCGTTTTCATCTGAAAGATTATCCTGTGAATAAACACTGTCATATGTATTATTGTTTGCCTCTTTCGTCTTTTCCTTCTTTGACAGATTATCCGTATAATTCAAATACCCTGCAACTGCAATCAGAACAGCCAGCGCCGTAACAATAATCTGATTCTTTTTTAATATTTTTTTCATTGGACATCCCTCCTAATCAACTTCTAATACTGATATTTTATGTATCGGAACATCAAATAATGCCGATAACATATTAATAATTTGTCCCTTCTTTTTTTCATCCGAAATACCTTTTGCCGTAATTGCTATACCCTCAACTTTTGGATAAAGTTCCTTAACTATATAAGGCTCTTCTCCGTTATTCCCTGAAAATATGACTGTTGACTTTTTAGATGAAGCATTTATGTTATCTCTATTTTCATTTTTTTCCTTTCCTGACGAATCTTCCACATCCTCCTGTAATATTTTTTCGCTGCCTGATTTAAAAGATATTACAACGGAAACTTTAGATATACCATTAATATTCTCTAAAAGTTTTTCAACTTTATTTTCCATATCAGTTTCGTAATTGTTTGACGTTGTTTTGGTTTTAATATTGCTATCCGGCACTTTTTTATCTTTTATATTTTCAAAATATGATGCACCTACAAGCATTATTCCTGCCAATGCCAAAAGAAGTATTTTTTCTTTTCCGATTTTACTAATGTTCTTAATTTCCGGCATTTTCTTTATACCCATTGCTAACCCTTTCATAAACCTTATTTTCAAGACTCTCCCTGTTATTTTCAAAAGTATGATTTTCTTCTTTTAAACTGCCATGAGTGTAGTTTTTAATTATTTGCTCAATGTCACCACTGTTGTTTTTTATATTAATAATGGGATTAACGATTAGTGCAAGCAAAACTATACCTGCAAAAAGTTTTATATATTTCTTACTGCTGCTTTCCGGAAATATATTCAAAACAAGGGAAATTACCAGTGAAAAAATACATATATTTTTTATATATTGATACAAAAATTCCATTTACTATTCCTTTTTTATTATGATTAGAGCTTCAAAATGTTAAAATTTGATTCCATTATGTTTTTACGTTAGTTGTCATGCATATAATTGCAATGCTTATTACAAAAAGAAAACCACTGCTTATTACAACTCTTATAAGAAGCCTTATGCCCTTACAAAGGCAGTTAAGGCTTTCAATTATTCGTCTGTCTGCAACGGGCTGGATTATTGCCGCCAAAATCTGAATCGACGCTGAATATATTTGAAGTTTCATATATGGAACAAAGCAAATCAATATTATCATTATGATTCCAAATGTTCCGATGCAGTTTTTAATTAAATTAGCTGAACCTAAAAGCATTCCCGTAACCGCATCAGCCCCATCGCCTATAACCGGCAAGGTTCCGATAAACTTCTTTATTGTAGTGTTTTTTGCCATATCAACTGAGGGCAAAATTAATCCCTGAATAATATTTAGCCCGGTTACTATTCCCACCATTGTCTTATTTACAAAATTTATAAAATTCTCTATTACGTGGGTTGTTCCCGACAAAAAATCTTCCCTTGAAATATTGTTAACCAGACTGATTGCCATGTATATTTTTATTGCAGGCAATGTTATTTTCAAAAAAACGAACTGGCAAACCTCAATAATCACAAGTGTTAACTGATAAAAACCGGCCGCTGCCGCCTGTCCCACTATTGCCACCGACAAAAAATACGCCGGAATCATTCCGCCAACAAACTTTAATAATAGTTTCACTAATTGGGCAGCTATAATTGAAAACTCCTCAAACATAGTTACCATAATTGCAACTGTAACCATATAACATATATAAAAGCCTGTATCGCTAATGCCATTCTTTGAAAACACATTTGCAAAGTTTGTAAAAAAAGAAGCAATAATTGTAATCAAAAGCAGATTAACAAGAGTTTTTTCGATTAGACTTACATCCCCTATTGTTTTTTCATAGGCAGTTCTTCCTATTTCCTTTAAAACAAGAAGCACATCTCCGTCCCTTAACTTTTTTAATATATATTTGTAATCAATGTTATCATACCCCTGGGTTTTAAGAATTTTTCCGCTGTCTTCCAAGTCAAAATCATCAATTGTTATAATCTCTTCCGAAATCACTCCTGCTTTAACAGGTTTAGGCGTTAAAAATAACAAAATAAAAAATAGCAAAACAAGCTTAAATATAAATTTTGTATTAATAATTCTCATAATGTTTTCCTTACGATAATTGATTGGGAATATTTCTTTTCTAAAAGTTTCTCGGAATAATAATTTTCTCGTAGCAATAATTTTCTTACGATAATAACTTTCCAATAGAAGAAATCAGTTCCGTAAAAACCGGAAAACTTATAACCAATACAGATAATTTTCCAAAAATCTGAACCTGATTTGCCACAGCCTGATACCCACAATCCTTTGCTATATCCGAAGCAATTTCCGATATAAAAGTCACCCCTGTTATTTTTAAAATAATTTTTATATATTCCCTGCTAACAGAAGTTATGCCGGCAAGCCTTTCTACCATTTCCACAATTTCATTCACTCTTACAAGTGAATATAAGAAAATAAAAGCGCATCCTACCACCGAAATCATTATTCCATATTCAGGTTTTATTGACTTAAACTGAATTGCCATAAGCACAACAACAATTCCCATTATTCCTATAACTAACATTTTCTAACCTTTAATTTATAATTCAAAAAGACGCTGTATAGTACTGAACAATTCATATATGTAAGGCACAATCCACATAAGAACAAGAATAAGTCCTGCAAGACTTGTAAGAAAAGCCTGCTCTTCTCTTCCGCTATGTTTTAAAATCTGACCCACAACAGAAACTATTATGCCCACGGCAGCAATTTTAAAAATCAAACTAATATCCATATTTCTCCCTATATAAGAACTATTCCTAAAAATGCCCCGCAAGTAATTCCAAGCATTCTGTACAACTTACATTTTTCATTTTTTTCTGCTTTTAATTCTTTTATTGTTAATTGGATTTGTGACTGATATTTTTCAATATTATTAATTTGGGTTTGTCTGTCAGTTATTCCAAGCCCTCTGCCAAAATCTTTCAGACTGTTTTTATCCTCTGATTTTAGTGATGATTTTTTATCAAAAATATTATCCACACCTAAACTCCATGCCACGCTTAAAGGTATTTCTGACTTTTTAAAACTTTCCTGAACTTTTGTCACAAACTCCCCCACCTTCCCCTCTATCATTTCCGATATATTTTCCAAAGCTTCCTGAACAGAATTATTGCTATAACTAATTTCCCCTTTTAGCAAAATCAGCATTTTCTGTATTTGCTCTAATCTGTTAATTCTTTCAATATAATCTTTGCTAAACAAATAGCCCATTAAGGAGGCTGACATCATAATCAGAACAATTCCTATTATTTTCAGATACATACATATTCCCCCATACTTTTTATAACTATTTTTCTTTTAAAAATCTTATCTATGTCTTGTCCCAGCTTTTCCCTTGCTTCTGCCAAATCTTTTCCATGAATAGTTGCCACAACACTTACCCCGCTGTTTACTGCATATTCAATCGCCTTAAAGTCAGCTCCACTTCCAATTTCATCAACAGCTATAACTTTAGGTGCCATAGACCTTATTGCCATAACAATGCCACTATACTTTGTACAATCACTTATAACATCCGTCCTTAGTCCTAAATTAATCATTGGAACTCCCCTGTAACTTCCACCTATTTCATTTCTTTCATCCACAACTGTTACATTTATTCCTTTTAAATTGCTATAACCCCTTATAATATTTCTAAGCAAAGTAGTTTTTCCCAAACCCGGCGGGGATATAATAAGCAGATTTTCTTTTTCTTCCACAATTTTATTTACCAATTCACAACCTGCGTTTTTTAAGTCGTGGCTAATTCTGTAATTCATAAATTTAATATTTTTTATTATATTAATTCCCTTATCATCCATTACAACCTGTCCTCCAAGTCCAACTCTGTGTCCTCCGGGAATTGTAATATATCCGTTACGAATGCTACTTTCAAAAGAATAAGCCGAATATTCAGTTATCAGATTAAAAGCTGTTTTAATATCTTCCTCATTTACAATATATTCTGAAATTACATATTCATTATTCTTAATAAAAATTATTAAAGGGCAATTAATACGCAGCCTAATTTCAGTTAAATCATTAAAATCCATCCGCTGATTTTCACATTTATTTCTGATGGCATTTCTCACATTAGGCGGTAAATATTTTTCAATTATTTCCATATTTTCAATCTCCTTATGAAAATATATGTGAAAAAACTGCTATTATTCTATTTACTTTTATGAAATATAAAGTAAAATAATATTAAGTACACATATTATTTTATGTAACAATTTTATAAATAATTAGGAGGAGCTTATGAAAAATACACATATTATAGGCATAATTTCAGTTACAGTGCTTCTACTTAGCACAATAACAATCTACGGATATGAAAGTTCAGGCAACAAAAACATTAACACTTATGAAGCTACTCAGGAATCAACACCAAGTGTTACAACAATTCCTGCAACTACAACACCTGTAACTACTAATCCTACAACCAAGCCGGTGGCTACTACTAAACCTACAGCTACAAAGCCTAAAACTACAACAGCTGCTAAGAACAATGTTAAAGAAACAACAAAGATTTACAACAAAGTAAAATCTATTTCATTAGACAAGAAAGCTATTCGTTTAAATAAGGGGGACAAAAGAACTCTTACTTCTTACGTAAAATACAAGAAGCGTAAAAAAGGAGTTAACGAACCTTTAATCTGGAAAACGTCAAACAAAAAAGTTGCTACTGTTTCCCAGAAAGGTGTAGTAAAAGGAAAATCAAACGGAAAGGCATACATAACTTTAAAATCAAAAATCACAGGCAAAACCGTAAAATGTAAAGTTACCGTTGCAAAGACAAAATACGTTGCCTTCACTTTCGATGACGGTCCGGGAATCTACACAGACAAGCTTCTTAAAGCTTTAAACAAGAACAATGCAAAAGCAACATTCTTCGTAGTTGGCTCATGTGTAAACTCACATAAGACACAATTAAAGAATGAATATAAACTTCATATGGAAATAGGTAGCCATACATACAATCATAGCAACCTGAAAACTTTATCAGTGCCACAAATCAAAAAAGAACTTGGCTCAACAAATAAAGTAGTAAAAAGTGTAATCGGTACAACACCTACGCTACTTCGTCCACCATATGGAAGCTATAATAAAACAACAGGAAAGTACGCAGGCGTACCAATGATATACTGGTCAGTAGACACACTTGACTGGAAATACAGAAACGTAAACTACGTATCAAGTACAATCCTAAAAGAAACAAAAGCTTGGGATATCGTACTTCTACACGATATACACCAGACATCAGTAGACGGATTTATAAAGGCGTTGCCAACACTTAAAAAGAGAGGTTACGAACTGGTAACAGTAAGTGAATTGTACAGCCTTAAAGGCAAAAAACTTAAAAACGGAGTAATGTATTTTAGTCCTAATAGGGATTAATTTTTCCACAAAAAAGAACAACCAACTCAACGAAAGCACACTTCCGCTGCTCTCGGCTCGTAGCGGTACTAAGAATCTATGACAGTTTCACTGCCCTATCTTCTAAGAACCGACGGCCTCAAAGCACTTTCTTTAGAGTTGGTTGTTCTTTTTTTATAAATTTTATTGATTTTTGCTCTAAAATTTTAACTTAAAAAATTTTCCGTTTTGCCATTAAAATCTTAGACTAAGAGTTCTTTTACCATTTTGCCGTTAAATTCTACTTTTTTAAGATTGTTTACTTCGATTTGGTATAATGCGTTAGCTGCCAAATGTTCGGCTGCCTGTTCTAAATCTCTTATTCCGCTTGTGTTTTTGTATATTTCCATTACTGCATCAAGTGCTTCTTCTGTCATTACACATTCGTCTTCTTTTAGGCTCATTCTCTTTAATACCTTTGGAAGTGCAAATTTTGAAAAGATAATTTTCTTTTCTTCGATTGTGTAGTCAGGAATGTCTATTACTGCAAATCTTGACATTAATGGCGCACTTATCTGGTCTTTCTCGTTAGCTGTTGCAATTGGGTAAACACCAACTGTTGGAATCATACATTCCATATAGTTGTCTGTAAAGCCAAGATTGTCAAGAAGTGTTAATAACACGTCTGCCGGATTACCATTACCCTTTCCTGATGCTGCTTTGTCTAATTCGTTTATGATAAATACAAGGTTAGACTCGCTTGCCATTGAGAAGGCATCCATTATAATTCCCGGTTTGGCGTTTGAGTAAATACGTGAGCTACCTGTTAACTGTTCAGGGTCGTTGATTGAACTCATATCAAGTGTTGTCCAAGGAAGTTTTAATATCCTTGCAACCGCATAAGCTATCTGTGATTTTCCTGTTCCTGCAGGTCCGATAAGTAAAAGTCCATATGCAGGAAGTGTATGTGTACGGTTAATCTGGATAATTGTTTCCATAATACGCTGTTTTACCCGTTCCATACCATATAATTCTTCGTCTAATATTTTTCTTGCTTCCACAGGATCAATAGCTTCAAAATAATTATTTTTCCACTGAATGTTCATCATAATTGAAAGTGCTCTCTGTGCGTGATGTCTTTCTTCCTGTGAAACTTCATTTGAACGGGCAACTGCTAAGTTTCTTCTTGCCCAAAGTCTGATATTATCAGGTAAAGTTCTTCCGGCGCAGTTCATAAAGTCAGTAATACTCTGAATACTTGTAAGCTTCATGCTGTCCCCTTCTTCTTCCTGATCCTCGTCTAATTCTTCTTCAATAGGAGGATTGCTTGCAAGAAGTCTTTCGATCATAAACTGAAGGAATCCGTCTTCTGCTGAAAGCTTTGTAACTCCCCCTGCTGCTGTTTCCCTTATTTTGTAAACAGCATAACCATTCTCTGTATTCTCACCTGAAAGTCTTACATTAATATGGTTTTCACCTAGCCACTTTAATAAACTTACAAAACGTGAATCTATTTTTAAAATATCTGCTGTAACTGTTCCGTCTTCCTCTTCAAACTCAAAAGTTGTAGCTTTTGTAGGATTAGTGAACTTACCGCTTGAGTGATGTTTCCACTGTCTTTTCTTATTGTCCAATACTAATATTGGCTTCTCTGCTGAAGTTGTTTTTTCATTAGAGCTAAATGTTGTATATGTACATACAACTTCTTTTTTCTCCTCAGGTGCATTGTTAAAATCAAATACTGGCATAATTTCTACTCTCTCTTTTTCTTTTTTATCCTCAGTTAATTTTAAAGCATATTTCAAAAATTACAACACTTTTAATAGAAATAATGTATTAAATGTAGTACATTCCCTGATTGTATTCGTCATAATCTTTGTAGCTGTTTTCTAAGTCTGCCAAAGTGGTGTTTTCAAGTACTTCATCCAGTCTGTCATTGATTTTGTCAATAATTAAGTTCTGAATTGTTAAGGCAATTCTCGGATTTTCGCTTTCTGATACTTCTTCTCTCTCAATTCTGTATGCACCATCTAAAGCTTCGATAATTGATGCCACTGTAATTCGTGAAGGGCTGTCCCCAAGTAAATATCCGCCCTGGGCACCTTTTATACTCTTAATAATTCCTGCACGTCTTAATGAGGCAAAAATATGTTCCAAATACTGTGGTGAAATTCCGTTTCTTTCTGCAATGCTTATTAATGAAACATGACCTTTTGTAGAATGAATTGATAAATCTATTAAGGCTGTTAATCCGTATCTGCTTTTCTTTGATAAATTCATTTTTCTCTTCCTTTTCTCTTTTATAATTTCTTTTCCCGATTTTTATGATTTTAATGTAATTTGTACTTTTCCTACTTATTTGGTAGGTATTATATTAGTACTCTAAATCTTTTACTTAATTTTGTCAAGTTCTTGTATATTTTTCCATATTATATTACTATCTATACTGTAGTACGCAGGGGGCAATTTTTGTCCCACTTATATAATTTTTAGGAGGCACATATGAGCGATACATATATTTCAGATTCTATTAAATACATTGGTGCAGATGATACTACTTTAGATCTTTTCGAGAGCCAGTATATTGTTCCTAACGGGGTTTCATACAATTCGTACATTATTATGGATGAAAAAATTGCTGTTATGGACACTGTTGACCAGAGAAAGACAGACGAATGGTTTGATAATCTTAATAAGGCATTAGATGTAAAAACACCTGATTACCTTGTTGTTTCCCATCTTGAACCTGACCACGCTGCAAATATTCAGAATTTTGTTGAAAAATATCCTACAGCTAAGTTGGTTTTAAGCATGAAAGCTAAAGCAATGATGCCACAGTTTTTTGAAATTGATAACTTAGATGATATTTGCATTACTGTTAAAGAAGGCGACACACTTGAACTTGGTGAGCATAAACTTACTTTTATTATGGCACCTATGGTTCACTGGCCTGAAGTAATGGTTGAATATGAAGAAAAAGAAAAGATACTTTTCAGCGCAGACGGATTTGGTAAGTTTGGTGCTCTTTCTGCTGATGAAGATTGGACTTGTGAGGCTAGAAGATATTACTTTAATATAGTTGGTAAATACGGTGCTCCTGTTCAAACTCTTTTAAAGAAAGCTGCAAATCTTGATATCAAAACGATTTGCCCTCTTCACGGACCAATTCTTAAAGAGAATCTTGGATATTACATTGATAAATATAACACTTGGAGCAGCTATCAGCCTGAGGACGAAGGCGTTCTTGTTGCATATGCTTCAATTCACGGCAACACTGAAAAAGCTGCCAAATTAATTGCAAAAACTTTAGAGGAAAAAGGCGCTCCTAAAGTTGCCATTACTGACTTAACAAGAGATGACATGGCTGAGGCCATTGAAGATGCTTTCAGATATAGCAAACTTATTATTGCTGCTTCTTCATATGATGGTGGTGTTTTTCCACCTATGGAAGACTTTCTTAACAGACTTTCACACAAGGCTTACCAGAACAGAACTGTAGGGCTGGTAGAAAACGGTTCATGGGCTCCATGTGCTGCAAGAGCTATGAAAGGATTTGTTGAAAACATGAAAAATATTACAATATGCGATAACACAGTAACAATCAAGTCTACATTAAAGGATGCTGATATGGATAGTGTTAATGCATTGGTTGATGAAATCTTAAATAAATAAACTTTAAACAAAAAGGGAGACTTGCATAAAGCTTAAGCCTTATGCAAAGTCTCCCTTTTGTACAGTTTATATATATTACACAACAAGATTTTTGCCGCTGTAATTATATACTTCTATATAGTTTCAAGTGCCTGTGAAAGATCATTTATTAAATCTAAATTAAAGCTTTACCTAAATTCTTACACTCTTTTTCTGCTTCTTCATCAGGTGTTTCCTGACAGATTACGAAATCACACGCCATAACGGCTCCATCACCGATACATGTTTCTTCCCATATACGCATCCATTCACCATCACCCCATCCGTAAGAACCAAACAAAGCAATCTTTTTGCCTTTTAACTTAGGTTCACATTCCATAAACATTGGTTCAAATTCACTTTCTTCAAGCTGTTCAGCTCCCATTGAAGGACAACCAAATGCAATGGCATCATATGAATCCATCATTTCTGCGTTAAACTGGTCTGCAGGAAGAATTGTTGCTTCTCCGCCTGCTTCTGTTACTCCTTCTGCAACCTTAGTTGCCATAATTCCTGTATTTCCTGTTCCACTCCAAAAAACTACTGCTACCTTACTCATTTTTGTCTTCCTTTCCTGTATCGAAATGATTTATATGTATAGGGACTTTTTTATTATTTTCATTTTTTATTATATATAACATTTATTATATATTTTTAAGTTTCTAATATGTAATGATTTTCCATACAATTTATTTCATATATAACATTTATTATATATTTTCTTTCAAAGTCCTAATATATAACTATTTTATGCTACCGTAAGTTTTAAAACGCTCTTGCCGGCTTTCCACTGTTCCATGTAAATTCTTGTACATTTATTGAAAAGTTCAAATCTACGCTCAGCTTCACACTGGTCGCAATAAACTTTCCAACATCCACAGCACTTAAAATTTTTCCCCTTGTTTTTTATGAATCCTACAACGTCCCCCACCGGATATCCTAAGAACAATCCAATTTCGTGAGGGAACTCTGTAGTTTCACTTAATCTCATTTTAAGTTTTTCAATAGCCTTCTCAGGCTCTGTACTGTCGTACCCGTAATAGGTCAACACCTCTTTAACCCCCGGCTTCATTAAATCCTTCGCCAACATATCTATTCTATATACATAAATAAGGACTGATTTTTTACTTTTACGAAGAGTTTGGATTTTTATTCCTTTGCCGTTAAGCAAAAGATTTAATTCTGCCATGTCTTTTTCAAGTTGTTTTTCATTTATGAAGTAACAATTAATTAAACTTGCTGTTTTAAGTGATGCCAATGTAGGTGAGCATAAATCAATTATGTACTTTTCCAAAACATTATTTCTGCTCATAAGCATCCTCCTTTAGACTTATACGGAAGAGGCTACTACACCTCCCCCTATAAATCCGGTTCAAAATGATTTATTCTTGGTTAGTTATTTCTAACTGTTATTATAATATCCTAACTTTAGGAATATTGCAAGCACTGTTTTTGATAAAATTTCCCAACTAGTTTGTTATACTTCTAGCTTCTCAATTAAAAATTTTTACCATATTCTTTAATATCTCTACAGCAAAAATCCCTACAGATTTAGTTTTTTCTAAATCTGTAGGGATTATACCTTTTGGTCCGTTGCCTAAATCCTATAGACTAATCTGATTTCGAAACAACGGCATTATTATTTTGTTTTTATTTGTGATAAGGTTCGTTATTTATTATTCTATAACTTCTATAAATCTGCTCTAACAAAATAACTCTCATTAACTGGTGTGGAAAAGTCATCTTAGAAAAGCTAAGTTTAAAGTTTGCTCTCTTTGAAACGTCCTGATGCAATCCTAAGGAACCACCGATTACAAACACAATATGGCTTTCGCCCATTATTCCCAACTTGTTAATTTTGTCGGCAAGTTCTTCTGAATCAAGCATCTTGCCATTGATTTCCAATGTTATTACAAAAGCATCATCGGGAATATTTTTGAGAATTCTCTCGCCTTCCTTAGCTTTTATAATATCCATCTCTTTCTCAGTACTATTCTCGATGGTCTTCTCGTCTGCCACCTGAATAATATTAAGTTTACAGTATCTTGATAATCGCTTTGAATACTCATCAATGGCTGCTGCGTAAAACTTTTCTTTAATTTTTCCAACTGTTAAAACTGTTATCTTCATTAGTCCATTCCTTAGTTAATTCTTATAATAAATCTTATTAATTTCAAGTTACTTTCTAATTCTAAATAACTTTGAACCTTATTGATTTCAAGCTACATTCTAATTTGAAAGAACTTTAAATCTTTACAATTTATCCTTACTAGTTCCTCTTTTATCATTTTATTTAACTATAATGTTTCGCCTGGGTATTATACATTTTAAAATACAATCCCTTGGTATTTTCTATTAATTTCTCATGGCTTCCCTCTTCAACTACTGAACCATCCTCCAGAACTATTATTCTATCGCAGAATCTGCATGATGATAGTCTGTGAGAAATGTAAATTGCTGTTTTTCCATGGACCAGTTTGTCAAAGTTCTTGTATACTTCATATTCAGAAATAGGATCAAGTGCTGCCGTAGGTTCATCAAGAACAACTATAGGTGCATTCTTATACAATGCTCTTGCGATGGCAAGTTTCTGAGCCTGACCGCCTGACGGTTCAACGCCGTTTTCCACAAACATTTTATAGATATGTGTGGAATCTTTTTCTTCTAGGCTGGTAATCCAATCCTCAATTCCTGCAATCTTGTATATTTCTTCTAAGTCAACTTTTTTGTCCTGAAAAACTGTTACATTTTCCTTTATTGTAAAAGCAAAAAGTCTGAAATCCTGAAATACCACTGACAACAATCTTATATATCCCATAAAACTGTACTCTCCGGCTTCCCTGCCGTTTATTAATATTTTTCCTTCGTAATTGTCGTACAAATGGCATAATAACTTTATGAAGGTAGTCTTTCCGGCACCGTTTTGTCCTACAATGGCAACATGTTCTCCTGCCTTAATTGTTGCAGACACATTTTTAAGAATATATTTTTCTGTGTTTGGATATTTGAAACTTACATCCTTAAACTCAATTTCACACCTATTAAAGTCTGTCAAAATATTTTCTGTTTCTTCTAAAGTTATATTGTCTGACAATCCATTTTCCGCTGCTAAACTATCAAATTCATCATCTTCAACAGCTACACTTTCGACGAAATCAATATAGAACTTTAAAACCGAAGATGTATAATTCATTTCAAGATATGAATTAACTATGTTTCTAATTGCACTTGCAAACTCGCCTGTAGCCTGAAATAAACTTGAAAACTCGCCAATGGAAATGGCCTTGTTAAAAATATTTACCACCAGCAATATATAAATGGTCATATCACTTACAGAATAAAATATGTTATTTACATTCCTATATTTCAAAAATCCCATGAAATATTTTTTACTTGTGTCATATATTCTGTCCACATAGCCGTCATATTTCTTTTCAAATATTTCTGACGCGTCATAAAGACGAATGTCCTTTGCATATCTGCTTTCCTGCAATTCAGTATTAAAATATGTACTGCCTCTTTCCACATTGCTTATTTTTTTGAAGAACTTACGTCTGCCCTTGTTTACTTTCGATGTGGTATAAGAGTTTACTGCAAAAGAAATAATTACAGGAATCATCAACCACGGAATCCTTGTACAAACAAGAACTACAACACCTAATGCCACAAAGAAGTTGCTGATAATATTTCCCAGCGCTGTAATAAGACCATTAATCTGTCCCGTTTCATTTAACGCTCTTTCTGCATTTTTAATAACATCTAAAACATCTGTGTCCTCTGTATTTTTGAACTTCATTTTAATGCAACTCATGCATAAATTAGTTTTAAACATTCTGTCAAACTTTTCGCAAATCCTGGATATATTTTCTCCTGTCCACTTCTTAAGATTTGAACAAACAAAATTTCCAACACAAATAAAAGCTACCCAAAACACAATCCAAAACATGTTTCTCTTAGCTGCATCTGCAATTTCATCAATAAGATACTGGGTTCCAAGAATTGTTACAAATGGAGACACTGAGTTTACAATTATGCTTAAAACAAGAAAGGCATAGTATTTCTTATCATTCTGCCACGCAAATTTTCCAAAAAACTTAAAGCAACGGATATTATCTTTATTATTTTTCATACTACTGTCCTCCCTCCATTTCAACTTTTAATGCTTCTGCACCTTCATTGATTTCTGAATCAGCATCTTTCGCATTATCACTGTTTTTTTGTTTTTTCTCATAGTACTGTGACTGAATGCCAAACATATATGCATATTTTCCATTCTTTGCCATTAATTCTTCGTGAGTTCCTTCCTCAACAATTGTTCCGTCTTCAAACATTGCAATCTTGTCGCAGAACCTTGTACTTCCCAGTCTATGTGAAATAAAAACTGCTGTCTTTCCCTGAATCATATTTTCAAATTCACGATACATTCTGTCTTCTGCCAATGCATCAAGTGCTGCCGTAGGTTCATCCAAAATAACAACTTTTCCGTCTTTGTACAAAGCCCTTGCCATAGCAAGTCGCTGTTTTTCCCCACCTGACAAATCAATTCCTTCTTTATCAAAGATTTTTAATAAATTAGTATGTATTCCCTTTTCATATGAATTGATTTTTTCACTTAAGCCACTTTGCTCCAGCACCTCATTTATCTTATTCATATCAGTTTTATCTTCCTCTGCAAAGGAAATATTCTGATAGATTGGCATTGCAAAGCATTCAACATTCTGAAATACAGGTGAAAACAGTTTAAAATATTCTTCTCTGTTGTATTCTTTTATGTCAACACCATTTAAAAGGATTCTGCCTTCACTTGGCTCGTACAACTTCATCATAAGTTTTATGAAAGTAGTTTTTCCTGCACCGTTAACGCCAACTACCGCAAGTTTTGCTCCATTCTTAATTGTTAGATTAACATTCTTTAAAACATAATTATCATGTCCCGGATACTTAAAGCTTACATTTTCAAATCTAAATTCAAACTTATCAAGATTTATTTCTGTAATGTGACCATCTTTTTCATCTGCTGTTTCCCTGTCTTCCTTCCAGTCAACAAAGTTTCTGTAATCATTAATCATAAGACTATTAGTTCTCATATCTGAATAAATCCAGTTAACATATCCTACTGACGCATGGAATGTAGATACAAGTCCAACATAAAGAACAAAATCCGATATCTGATACGCACCTGTAACAACATTGTAAACAAGCCATGTGTACATAAGAATCTTCTGAACAATCAATACTGATCCAAGGCTTACTTCCCACAAAACCATTCTGTTGTGATGCTTCCTGTTTAATTCTTTGTATGTTTCATTTACACCTGATAACTGATTGAAAAATGCATTTGACATATTAAAAAGTCTGATATCTTTTGCAAAATCAAAATTCTTTGTAGTTGACTCTAAGTAATTCATTTTACGCCATGTTGGTGCCATTGCATCTGAAAACTTGATCTTATCTCTTTTTGTAAAGAAAGATGAAATCTTTACTATTCCAAAAGATATTACAATGAAAATTATCATCATTAATAGATTTTGGATTCCTATTAATGCCGCTGACAAAATCATTAATGTTCCCTGGGCAATAAAATTTCTACTTTGGTATAAAACTCCATGAAATCCTTTGCCTCTGTTCAATGCTGTTTTTGCTCTTTGGGCATAATCAAGAAAATCCGGTGATTCCATGTTTTTAAAGTCAGTATGAAATAACTTGTCCATTCTCTTCTTTTCAACATAGCCTTCTGTCTTTCGATATTCAAACTCGAAACTATTGTAACATGTAGTGCTGATAACATCTAAAATCATCATTATTAAGCAAATAATTACTGTATACATAATTATTGTGTTAAATGGCAAATCATCCTCAATAAATGACAGCACATATTTAGGAGCATATGAATTTAACAAAGTACCCACTATGTCTCCTATAGGCTTAATTAATGTAATTGCCAGTAGTCTTAAGTTACTCTTTCTCTCAATATTCAGGGCATAAATAAAATTATTTAAAAACCCATACGTTTTCTGTTTTTCCATTTTTTTCTCCCATATTCGTCCGATTTATATTAACATCTTACCATATGGATTTTATGTTCTCAATCTTAATTATAATGTTTTGTCCGGGTATTATACATTTTAAAATACAATCCATTAATATTTTTTCATTTTCTCCTCCCATGTTTTCTTTGCCCGGTGTATTCTTATTTTTTTATCAATTAACTACTCGCAGACTTTTCTATTTTATTGACTGTTTATTTTTATCAAAATCAGTTATTTACTTGTTATAAATTTAGTTTTAGTTTATACTTATTTTATAAGATATTTACAGAACGGAGAATTAATATGGCTGATAATAATAATATTTTAAATGAAGCTGAAACAGCTTCTGAAAATGATAATTTAGATAATAATTTAACTAATGAAGATTATAACGGAACAACAAATAATAAAGAATCACAGTACGTTCCTAACATTGATGTTTTTTCAACTGATAAGGTCAACAGCTATGTGAAACTTTCAGACAAATATGAAGACATTAAATCTTCTGCTGCAACAATGCTTATTGTTGGTGGAGTTGGACTTGTTCTTATGGCTTTAATTATTGCCAAGGTTATTGTTCTTCCAATCAGTGCAGAAACTTCATGGTTGTTCTACTCTGTAATGGGTGGTGTTTTTATTATTTTTGTAATAGCTGGAATTGTTTCTTTTATGCATGCTAAGCAGGTTAAGATTGAAGCTGCTGAAGAGGATAAACTTATTGACAGCATTAATACCTGGGCTAATGATAATTTGAAAATTAGCGATTTAGATCAGGGACTTGACTTAAGCCAGCCTGATGAAATTCTTTTCTTTTCAAGAGCTGAACGTATTAAGAAGGCTCTTATGATGGAATTTGAAAATGCTGACGAACCTTTAATAGATGAACTTACAGAACAGATTTTTCATACACTATATGAAGAATAGCCTTTATTAACTATCTTGACTATTCTTCTAGTCCTCTGAAGCTATAGGTTACCTATCCCTATAGCTTCTTTTATATACTAATTTCAATCTTTGTAATAAAAAAATGGTTCCAAACTTTATTTTCTTTAACGCTTGAAACCATCTTTTTTTATATGTAAATATTTCTAATATTATTCATCCCAGTTATGATATACCTGCTGAACATCTTCATCTTCATCAAGTCTGTCAATAATAATGTTCATCTTCTTAATTGCTTCATCATCTGTTAATTCAACATAATTCTGTGGAATCATTGTAACTTCAGCCTGTGCCATAGCAACTCCAGCTGCTTCTAATGCTTCTCTTACTACGCTAAATTCGTTAGGATCTGTAATAACTTCATAGCTGTCTTCTTCGTCCTGGAAATCTTCAGCTCCTGCATCAATTGCAGTCATCATAAGTTCATCAGGATCCATATCACATTCTTCCTTATCAATGATAATCTGTCCCTTTTCGTCGAACATGTATGCTACACAACCCTGTGTTCCTACATTTCCACCACCTTTTGTGAAACAGTTTCTAACATTAGCTGCTGTTCTGTTTCTGTTGTCTGTAAGTGCATCAACAATAATTGCAATACCATTAGGACCATATCCTTCATATCTTACTGTTTCATAGTTAATTGCACTTGCATTTCCTGCTGCTTTCTTAATTCCTCTTTCAATTGTGTCATTAGGCATGTTGTTTGCTTTTGCCTTTGCAATAACATCACGAAGCTTGCTGTTATTATTTGGATCTGCTCCGCCTTCCTTAACTGCTACAGCGATTTCTTTTCCGATGATTGTAAACATCTTACCTTTTGCTGCATCATTCTTTTCTTTCTTATGTTTAATATTCGCAAATTTTGAATGTCCTGACATATTAATCCTCTCTTCCGTAATCTTCTTTATTTCTATTTCTAATTTAAACCACTAGAAATTTTAACATTTTATATATTAATAGTCAACTAAGCTTATGTATCTAATTCCAAACTAATTAATAATGCTTTGTCCACTATTTTAAGCATTTCGCTGTCTAAATGACAAACCTTATCTTTCAATCGCTTCTTGTCGATTGTTCTTAACTGCTCCAATAAAATAATTGAATCTTTTATAATATTGCATTTGTCACAGTCTATTTTTACATGAGTCGGCAGTTTAGCCTTAGTCATTTTTGATGTGATTGCCGCAACAATTACTGTTGGACTGTGCCTGTTTCCCGTATCGTTTTGAATAACCAGAACAGGTCTTATTCCTCCCTGCTCAGAGCCTACAACAGGTCGCAGATCTGCATAATATATATCCCCTCGTCTAATAACCATTTCACACTCCAAAAATTGTTTATTTATATATAAGTATTCCAATTTTTGTAATGTGTATTCAAAATATAATAAAAAATTATATTTCTACTTCATAATCATCTTCAAAGTAGTCCTTTGTGCCAACTATTTTGCCATCTTTAACAAATACTCTTGGCACTCTTTTTCCAAGGTCACAGACAAACTCATAATTAAATGTTCCGGCTAACGTTGCCAAATCATCAATTAATATTTCCTCTGAACCATCTTTTCCTGCAAGAGTAACCTTATCCCCTTCCTTAACGTCCATACCTGTTACATCAACCATAAACTGGTCCATGCAAACTCTTCCAAGAATGTTGCATTTCTTACCATTAATTAAAACATAGCCCTTATTGCTTAAGTTTCGTGGATATCCGTCTCCGTATCCAACAGGAATAGTTGCTATTGTCATCGGCTTATCTGCCACAAATGTCTGACCATAGCTTACGCCTCTGCCTTTTTCAATGTTCTTAACATATACAACATGACTGTATATAGACATTGCAGGTATTAATTTCATATTATCTTTATCCATCTCTTCTGATGGATACAAACCATACATTGAGATTCCTGCTCTTGAAATTGTAAGGGAAGTTTCAGGCATTTCCATCATAGCTGCACTGTTTGCACACTGATGAATTGGTATTTTAACACCTTTTGCTTCTACCTTGGCAATAAAATCATTATATTCCTTAAACTGCTTTTCAGCAAAAGACTTATCGACATAATCAGCCTTTGCAAAATGAGTAAATGCAGATTCAATCTCCACATTTGGAAGCTTGCTTATTTCTACGACCTCATTTACTGCTTCTTCACTTGGAATGTAACCGATTCTGCTCATTCCCGTGTCAACTGCAATGTTAAATTTAACTGTTTTGTTTAACTTAACTGCGTGATCTGAAAAAGCTTTAGCCATCTTATATGTAAATATAGGTGGTAACATTTCTTCGTTAATTACTAAATCGCACAGGTTTTCAGGAACAACTCCCAGTATGTACAACGGCTTATCAATGCCGTGTCTTCTAAGATTGTGTCCTTCCCAAGCTGTTGCTACTGCATAACCAACGCATTCATTTTCAAGTGCTTTTGCAATGGGTACCGCTCCATGACCATATCCATCTGTCTTAATAACTCCTACAATTCCTGTTTCAGGTTTAATTTTTTCTCTCATCATTTCTATGTTTTTAATTATTGCATCTAAATTTACTTCAGCATATACTCTAAAGTATTTTTCTATATCTTTCATTATCTCATTCCTTTAAATAAAATCTTTATTCCTTCAATAATATCTGTTGCCATCATTGATGTCTTTGACACATATTCCATAGCTTTATCCCCCGCCAATCCGTGAATGTATGGTGCTAAAACAGTTGCGTTATTAAATTCAACACCTATGCCTATAAGCGCCGCAACTATCCCTGTTAAAACATCGCCTGAACCTGCTGTAGCCATTCCACTGTTACCTGACAGATTAATGAAAGTCTCCTGTTCCGTTGTAATAACTGTTCTTGCATCCTTTAAAATACAGTTAATGTTATATTTATAATTAACTTCTCTTCCATATTTAATCAGATTAGAAGCAATCTCCTCAACCGGAATATTTAAAAATCTGCTCATTTCTCCCAAATGTGGTGTAATTACAACATTCTTGTGTAACTTCTTTTTCAATCTTTCGTCTTCTGAAATATTGTTAATCCCATCTGCATCTATAACTGTTGGCAAATTATATTCAAGAACTTTTTCAATCATGTTCTTTTGAATTACGCCTGTTCCAATTCCCGGTCCAATGGCAACAACATCACACCACTTAAGGCATGCTTCCAATGATTTCATATTAAATTGATGTACATCATAAGTATTCACCATTGCTTCCGGAAGTAATCTTTGAATAATCTGTCTGTTCTGTTCTGCAGTAAATACGCGAACTAATCCTGCCCCAACTCTAAATGCCGCTTCAGCACAAAGAACCGCCGCACCGGAAATATCCTTACTTCCTGCGATAATCAAAATCTTGCCATATGTGCCTTTATTAGAATAATTAGGTCTTGGTGGAATAAAATTAAAATCCTCTAATGTTGCAGTTTTAACCTGCTCTTCTATCTGTTCATAGGCTTCCTGAGGAAATCCGATATCTGCCACAACAACCTGACCGCAATATTCTGCTCCAGGATATAAAACAGTACCAATTTTATAACTTCCAAAAGTTACAGTGCAATTAGCCTTTACTGCAACGCCACAGATTTTACCTGTGTCCGCACTAACACCTGACGGAATATCAACTGAATATACAATGTTCCTTCCCTTATTGATTTTTGAAATAACATCTTTATATACACCTTCCACATTACGGGATAAGCCTACTCCAAAAATACTGTCAATAATAACATCTGCATCGTTATAATCACCAACTATGTTAATTCCAATATTATGTGCAATGGAAAGCTGCTGTTTAAATTCTGTACTGGCTTTTGATATGTCACCTAAAATGTACAACTCTGTGTTGTAACCTTTTAAATGTAATATTCGACAGATTGCAACACCATCTGCCCCATTGTTTCCAACACCTGCTACCACAAGTATTTTCTTATCCTTTAACTGGTTTTTGCAGACAATCTCTGCCACACTCAGTGCAGCCCTTTCCATTAAAACCAATGACGGTATTCCAATTGTATTAATGGTATAACTGTCTACCTTTTTCATATCTGTACCTGTAACAATATTTTTCATATATTACTCCTTAGAATCGTTCTTTTCTGAAATTCTATATGTAAGCTTCATTAAACTTTCTGATAAGTGAACATTTTCTACTATAATATCGTCTGAAAAACTTAAATCTGTATGTGCAAAGTTCCAAAAAGCCTTTACTCCACACTCTACAAGCTTTTGTGCTATCTTTTTAGCCGGTCCCTTTGGCAATGTTAATGCAACAATTTCCACGTTATGTTTTTTTACATAATCATAAATATCTGCAATATCCAAAATCTGACCGTGAGCTGTCTTCTTTCCTATTAAATCAGGATTCTTGTCAAACAATGCAGCAATTTCAAATCCTCTGTTTCTAAAATTACCGTAGTTTGCAATAGCCTGACCAAGATTTCCCGCTCCAACTATTATCATCTTGTGCTTTACATCAAGTCCTAAAAGTTTTCCGATTTCATCATATAGATACTGTACATTATATCCGTATCCCTGCTGCCCAAAACCGCCAAAATTGTTTAAATCCTGTCGAATCTGAGAAGCAGTTACATTCATAAGTTTACTCAGTTCCTTAGAAGATATACGCTCCACATTCTGCTGGCGCAACTCATCTAAATATCTATAATATCGGGGCAGCCTTGTAACCACCGCCTTTGATATTTTGTTCATTAATTATTCTCCTTGCTTAAGTGCTTGTAATCCGACACTATTCCCAGACTACAATATATAGTTTCAATTATAGTTATTAGCCTAAAGATTGTCAAATATTTGTCATTCTAATATGTTTAAAATTTTGTCTTTTTATGGTAAACTGTTCACTGTTAGCAAACACAAATACTTTAGGAGGATTTATCATGATATTATCATGTAATCATATATCTAAATCTTACGGTGTAGATACAATTTTGGACGACTGCTCTTTTTTTGTAAACGATGGTGAGAAAGCTGCCATTGTCGGTAATAACGGAGCAGGCAAATCTACTATTATGAAAATTATAATGGGTGAACTTAGTGCTGATAACGGTACAATCACCCTTGGTAAAAACAAGACTATAGGATATCTTGCTCAGTACCAAGATCTTGCTTCACACAATTCAATCTATGATGAAGTAAAATCCGTTAAGGCTGATATTATAAATATGGAAAAGAAACTTGTTGAATATGAAAAGGCAATGTCCGGTATTTCAGGTGATGAACTTCACAAGCTTATGGAAAATTACACTAATTTGGAACATCGCTTTCAATTACTTAATGGTTATTCATACAAAAGTGAAATCGAAGGTGTTATTAAAGGTTTAGGTTTTACTGAGGATGACTTTAACAGAGAGGTTGGCACTCTTTCCGGCGGTCAGAAAACAAGAGTTGCCCTTTGCAAGCTTCTTCTTGAAAAGCCTGACATTATTATGCTTGATGAACCTACCAACCACTTAGACCTTACTTCAATCAAGTGGCTTGAAACATATTTATCTAACTATAATGGTGCAGTTCTCATAATTGCCCACGACAGATATTTTCTCGACAAAATAGTTACTAAGGTAATTGAAATTGAAAATACACACTGCCACGTTTATGATGGCAACTACTCTGATTTTTCGGTTAAGAAAAAACAATTACGTCAGGCACAGCTGAATCTTTACCTGAAACAGCAAAGTGAAATCAAGCACCAGGAAGAGGTTATTGCAAAGCTTCGTTCTTATAAGCAGGAAAAGTTCTATAAGCGTGCTGAAAGCCGTGAAAAGGCTCTTGCCAATATGGAACGAATTGATAAACCTGAAGAATTAAAAGATGTAATGAATATTAAGTTAGAACCTGACTGTATAAGCGGTAATGATGTTTTGACAGTTGAAGGACTTTCAAAATCATTTGATAATCTTCATCTTTTTTCTGATATTAGTTTTGAAATCAAACGTGGTGAACACGTTGCCTTAATTGGCGATAACGGAACAGGAAAAACTACTATTCTTAAGATTATTAATGATATTATCAGTGCTGATGCCGGAACTGTAAAGCTTGGAACTAACGTTCATATAGGATATTATGATCAGGAACATCACAACCTTGAAGATTCTAACACTCTATTCGAGGAAATTGCTGATGCTTACCCTGATATGACTAATACTAAGATTAGAAATACTCTTGCTGCTTTTATGTTTACCGGAGATGATGTTTTCAAACTTGTAAAGGATTTAAGCGGAGGCGAAAAAGGTCGTCTTTCTCTTGCTAAGCTTATGCTTTCAGAGGCTAATCTTATTATCCTTGACGAACCTACTAACCATTTGGATATGACATCTAAAGAAATTCTTGAAAATGCCATTAATAATTATACCGGAACTGTTTTCTATGTATCTCATGACCGTTATTTTATTAACCAGACTGCTTCAAGAATTCTTGAACTTACAAATACTAAAATAATTAACTATCTTGGCAACTACGATTATTACGAAGAAAAATGCGAAGAGTTAACCAAAACATATGCGCCTGCCATTGAAGAGGAGAAAAAAGTTACTTCTACTTCTTCCGGCAAGCAGGATTATTTAGAAAGGAAGGCTGAAGCCGCAAGGACTAGGAAATTGAAAAATGATATTTCAAAAGTCGAAAAAGAAATTAAAGAAAAAGAAGACAGATTAAATGAACTGGATGAGTTATTAGCAGATCCTGCTGTTTCCACTAATTCCGCAAAACTTAACGAAATTAGCAAAGAACAGAATGAAATAAGTGAACGATTAGATGCACTTATGGATCAATGGGAGATTTTATCTGACCAACTTGACTAATAATATTGCATTTTGTGCTAATTTATCTTAAAATAATTTTATAGTTTTTACGTTTAAGGAGACAGTATTATGGAGAATAAAAAAGTAGTTGTTGCTTTAGGAAGAAATGCTTTCAGTGAATCATTTCCTAAGCAGCAGGAACGTGTAAAGGCAGCAGCAAAGGCTATTGCTGATTTAGTAGAAGAAAAATATGAAGTTATTATTACTCACAGTAATGGACCACAGGTTGGTATGATTCAGACAGCCATGACTGAATATTCAAGACTTGATCCTGACAGAACAGTTGCTCCTATGTCAATTTGTGGTGCAATGAGTCAGGGATATATCGGTTTTGACCTTCAGAATGCTATTCGTACTGAATTACTTCACAGAGGAATTTACAAACCTGTAAGTACTATTATCACTCAGGTTCGTGTTGATCCTTTCGATAGAGCTTTTAATGCTCCTTCTAAGGTTATCGGCAGATTAATGACTAAGGAAGAAGCTGAAAACGAAAAGAAGAAAGGTAACTATGTTGAATACGAAGAGGATCAGGATGGTTATAGAAGAATAATTGCCAGCCCTAAGCCTATTGATATTTATGAAATTGATGCTATCAAGGCTTTAGTTGATGCTCACCAGCTTGTTATTGCAGCAGGTGGTGGCGGAATTCCTGTTCTTGAACAGCGTACAGGTTTAAAGGGTGCCAGCGCAGTTATTGAAAAAGACTACACAGCAGCTAAGTTAGCTGACATGTTAGACGCTTCTGCTCTTATGATTCTTACATCAAACGATTACCTTACAATCGACAACAACGGCACACAGGAAGAATTAAAGAACCTTACTGCTGAAGAAGCTCAGAATTTAATCGATGAAGGACACTTTGATCCTGTAACATCATTACCTAAGATTGATGCTTCACTTTCATTCGTATTAGCCGGCAAGGGACGTAAGGCTATAATTACAAACCTTTCAAAAGCTAAAGAAGGAATCCGTGGAAAAGTCGGAACAATAATTGAATAATTCAGGTTTGGATATATTAATATTTGGTATTTGGATATATTAATATATTAGTATATTGATATTTGGATATATTAAAACCATTATTAAAACAAGATATAATGACAATGGCACAGGGCTGTGAATCAGCCCTGTGTTTTTTGTTGTCAGAATATTGTGTCGCTATTGTATCACCAGTGATTGGGACAAACCTTTTCTTTCATTTACGGATTATATAGTGTTTCGGTTGCTAGATTCCGTAATTGGTGACGAACAGACAAGTTTTTTTCTATGATTTACGGATTATATAGTGTTTCGGTTGCTAGATTCCGTAATCGGTGGCTATTGGAGAAGAAAATTGACATATTTTACGTTTTACAGGGGTGATTTTGTCTCACAATCCGTAATTGTATTTTCAATTACTTGTCATATGATAATTTCTTTTGCTGACACGTAATTTTTCACGTGATAGCAAGCTTTTTGCTTCTGATTACGTGTGTCACAATATTTCTTTCATATGACACGTAATTTTAGACGAATTTTCTAGATTTCTTCATTGAATTACGTGTGACACAGCATTTACTTCATGTGACACGTAATCGCAGACGAATTTTCTAGATTTCTTCATTGAATTACGTGTGACACAGCATTTACTTCAAATGACACGTAATCGCAGACGAATTTTCTAGATTTCTTCATTAAATTACGTGTGACACAGCATTTACTTCAAATGACACGTAATCGCAGGCAAAATATCAAAGATTTCTTCAATAAATTACGTGTGTCACAATATTTCTTTCATATGACACGTAATTCCTACAACAATCATAAGTATACTGTACCCCGTGGCGTGGACACCGCCCCGGACGACTTAGTACGGAAAATGAGAAGATAAATCTTCAAAGAATCACCTTACTTCCAAAGAAAAAGCTGTCAGGAAATCAATTAACCATTCAATATTTCTCTAGCTTATGTTCTCCATAAGCTTCCTCAAAAAAGTATTCCTGTGAATTGATTGCTTCGCCTGTGATTTCGTCTTTGCAATATTTTCCATTAGGCTTCATTCTTCTTCCTTTTACGTTATCTGAAAGCATTATGTTAAACATACCTCTTATACGTTTCTTTATTGCTTCATCGTATATTGGTGCAGCAACTTCTACTCTTCTGACTGTGTTTCTTGTCATTAAGTCTGCTGAAGATATATATATTTTGTCCAAAGGCTCCTTACCGAAAATATAGATTCTTGAATGTTCAAGATATCTTCCAACTATACTTTTTATTGTTATGTTTTCGGTATATCCCGGAACGCCGGCTATAAGACAACTAATTCCTCTTATAACCATATCAACCTTTACACCTTTGTTAGAAGCTTCAATAAGTTTTTTAATTATAACTTTATCAGTAAGTGAGTTGCACTTAAATCCTATGTATCCTTCCTTACCTTCTGCTATTTTTTCGATTTCATTGTCAATAAGCTCCACTATTTTGCTCTGCATACATTTAGGTGATACAAGAAGATGCTCTGTTTCTTCAACTACCTGTTCCAAACATATTTTGTTGAAGACTTCTGCTACTTCTTTAGCAATATCTTCGTTAGCTGTCATCAGTGACAAGTCAGTGTAAAGTTTTGATGTCTTCTCGTTATAATTGCCTGTTCCAACCTGTGTAATATGCTTAACCTGATTGTCTTTCTTATATGAAATAAGACAAATTTTTGAATGAACTTTTGTATGGTCGATTCCGTAAATAATTCTGCATCCTGCATCTTCCATTCTCCTTGACCACTCAATATTGTTCTGTTCATCAAATCTTGCTCTAAGTTCAACCATTACCACAACTTCTTTTCCGTTTTCGGCCGCGTCAATTAAAGCCTCAACTACCTGTGAGTTTTTGGCAACTCTATAAAGAGTCATCTTTATTGAAGCAACATTTGGATCTGCGGCAGCTTCCTTTAAAAGATTAATAAAACTTGTCATGCTTTCAAAAGGATAACTTAACAGAATGTCTTTCTTTTCAATCTGATCAATCATAGGTTGTGTTTTGTCAATTGCTGTAGAAACCTGCGGAATCCTTCTCTTAAAGAATAATTCTTTTCTGTTTCTAAGCATATCCTGAATCTTAAATACGAAATCAAAATCAAGTGGTGTTTCCTGATGGAAAGTCTGCTCTTTTTTAAGATTTAATTCTTTACAAAGACTTCTAATAACCTTTTCATCTAACACTCTTGAATATTCCATTCTTATTGGGCAAAGCTTTGTACGCATTCTAATCATTTCTTCCATTGATTCTCTGTAACTAATGTCTTCGTCTGCAAAAATCTCATCAATATCAATGTCTGCGTTTCTTGTAATTCTTATTAAAGACTTGCTTTTTACTGTATAGTTTTCAAAAATCATAGGCATATAATGAAGTATAAGTTCTTCAATAAGCATATATCTGCCACTACCCGGCACTATTTGAACAAGCCTGTTAAAAACACTACTTCTGCAAGGAACAATGCAAATCTTATCATTGTTTTTGGACTCAAGAAGTGCAACAGCATATATTTCCTGATTATTTAGGAATGGGAATGGATGCTTCTTTCCAATTACCTGTGGAGATAATAACGGCATAACATTATTCTTAAAATAATTCTCCATTCCATCTTTTTCTTCTTTTGAAAGTTTATCAAAATTTACAATCTGCACGCCATAATTCTTAACTTCTTTCATCAAGCCATTATATATATGCTCTTTCTTCTTTAGCAATTCCTTCGTTCTTTTAAAAATACATTCTAACTGCTCGCTTGATGTCATATAAGTTTTATTTTCTCTTTTTTTGTCAGAAATAATCATCTGATCATAAATTGAGCCTACTCTAACTCTATAAAATTCGTCAAGATTAGTTGAAAAAATACTTACAAAAGTTAATCTTTCACACAACGGAACATCTTCATCACTGGCTTCATCTAAAACTCTTTCATTAAATTTAAGCCATGACAATTCCCTGTTATCATAGCAAGGCAAAACTTTGTGCTTTCCTCTAACAACTTCTTTTACATTTTCAACTTTTGTTCCTTCTGCCTTTAGTTTTTTCTTTTCCTGTAACCCACTTTTCATTTCCGGCTGAGGAACTTTATTCTTCTCTATGATTGGATTATTTTCAGTTACGTCTATTTCGTTTTTCTTATTTATTTCCATTTTAAACCACCCGAGTTTACTTATTAATCTCCTAAGCATATGCCTAACATTCTAACCTGTCTTATAATTTCATCATTTGGATCTACACGTTTTGGTTTTTCAACCGCTGTACTTAATGGCACACTTGTAATATTGTTGCTTTGTACGGCCACCATTCTTCCATATTGCTTATTAAGGATCAGTTCTGCACCTTTAACACCGATTCTTGAAGTAAGAACTCTATCAAAAGCACAAGGATTACCACCTCTTTGAATATGGCCCGGTACAACAACTCTAACTTCGCCGTCAATTTTTTCACTAAGTTCAGCCTCCAAACGGTAGCCTGCTGAAATATATCCGTCTTTTGCTCTTTTCTGCTTAAGTTCTTTCTTTGAAAGCTTTGTCTCTTCCTGTGAAATAATTCCTTCTGCCACTGCAAGAATAATATGCTTTCTGCCATTTTCAAGCTTATCTTTTATATATTGGCTTATTTTCTCAATATTATATGGAATTTCGGGTATTAAGATTACATCTGCCTTTCCTGCTATTCCTGAATATAACGTAAGCCAGCCTGCCTTATTTCCCATAATTTCAGCAATCATAATTCTTCCGTGTGACTTTGCCGTTGTATGCAACTCATCAAGAGTTCTTGTTGCAATATCAATGGCTGACTGAAATCCGAAAGTCATATCTGTTCCGTTAATGTCATTATCTATAGTTTTTGGAAGAGTTACAATATTTAAGCCCTTCTCTGACAAAAGATTTGCTGTTTTGTGGGAACCATTTCCTCCTAAAACCACAAGACAATCAAGTTCCATCTTTTTATAATTAGAAATCATTGCCTCTACTTTGTTTCTGCCTTTTTCATCAGGCTCATTAATCTTCTTAAATGGTTGTCTTGAATTTCCAAGGATGGAGCCTCCCAAATTTAAAATATTCTCAAACTCTTCCGGCTTCATTTTCTTATAATCACCATTAATAAGACCTGTGTAACCGTCCAAAATCCCATAAATTTCAACCTTATCCTTATTGGTTTCAGTTAATCCTTTAACCAATCCATACATTGCTCCGTTTAATCCCTGACAATCTCCACCACTTGTAAGTATTCCGACTTTAATCACAACCGCACCTCCTAATTTTTTGTTTTATTATATTATAATAAAAGAAAACCCGGCAGAACATTACAATCATATGTCTCTTCAATATTACTATATCAATGTAAATGTTCTGTCCGGGTTTGGTTAAATCCGTGTTAAATATTCTATTATTTTGTCTCTTTGTTATATGTTTTCTAGTACACTTTTAAATGATATTATGCATTATCTTTTTATGTGACATTTTTATTTTTCAATCACATTGTACAAATCATAGTATATTCCATGTTTGTCCATTAATTCCTTATGTGTACCCTGTTCTTCTATTCCCTTGTCTGTTAAAACTAGAATCTTTTCTGCATTTCTTATAGTAGACAATCTATGGGCAATTACCATTGTTGTTCTGTTCTTTGCCAGTTTTTCCATTGATTCCTGTACTATCTTTTCACTTTCGTTATCAAGTGCAGATGTTGCCTCATCAAAAATCAATATTGGAGGATTCTTAAGGAATACTCTTGCTATTGAAATTCGCTGTTTCTGTCCGCCTGACAGCTTAATACCTCTCTGTCCTATATCTGTTTCAAAGCCATTTGGAAGTGACATTATAAAATCATACGCATTAGCTTCTTTTGCTGCTGCAATTACTTCCTCCCTTGTAGCATCAGGGCGACCGTATCTGATATTGTCATATACTGTTCCCACGAAAAGGTAAACATCCTGCTGCACTATACCTATATTATCTCTTAAATCTTTTAATTTTATGTCTTTAATGTCTTTTCCATCAATAGTTATTTTTCCACTTGTGGCTTCATAAAATCTTGGAATAAGATTGCAAAGTGTAGTCTTACCTGCTCCTGATGAACCTACAAGTGCCACATAAGAGCCTGCCTTAACTTCCAGATTAATATGCTTCAAAACTCTATGAGAGCTGTCATTATACTTAAATGAAACATCTTCAAGTTTAATGTCACCTTTAACATTACTTATTGAAACTGCGTTTTCACTATCCTTAATTTCAGGTTCAATTGAAAGAATCTGTAGAAATCTTTCATATCCTGAATATCCATTCTGAAACTGTTCCGTAAAATCAATTAACGTTTTAATAGGATCTGTAAAAATATTTATATATAATAAAAATGTAACAAGGTCTGTTACAGATATCATGTCCTTAGTTATCATTAATCCCCCTGAAACTATAACAAGAAGATTAATCATTGTTGTAAAAGCTGTAAGTCCTGAGTTGTATCCACCCATATACTTATAGTTGTTCTTTTTTGCTTCAAGGAAAGCATCGTTTCCCACTTTAAATTTTTTATTTTCCAAGTCTTCGTTGGCAAAAGATTTTACCACTCTTATTCCTGAAAGATTGTCTTCTATTTGTGCGTTTATTTCCGCTATTTTAATTCTGTTAACTCTAAACGCCTGTTTCATTTTCTTATTAAAGAAATATGCGTAAACAAGCATAAATGGAACTAATAAAAATGCTATAAGAGCAAGTCTTACATTTATGCTTAAAAGAATTGCCAAAGCTCCTATAATCTTTATTACTGATATGGTTACGTTTTCCGGGCCATGATGTAATAATTCAGTAATGTCAAAAAGGTCCGATGTTATTCTTGACATTAACTGTCCTACTTTTTCATCGTCATAAAATGAAAAAGATAATTTTTGAAAATGTCCAAATATTTCTGCTCTCATGTCATATTCGATTTTTGCACCCATTACGTGACCATAATTGGCAATGTAATAATTACAATAACACTGGAACAAAATCAAAATTCCTACAACGATAGCTATGATAATCATTGTTTTTACAACCTGTTCTGCTGGCATATATATTACTTTTGCCGTAACATATCTTACCACCAGCGGTATTAGCAATGCTATAAATGATGCCATTATTGCAAAAAACATATCTGCCAGAAAAACTTTCTTATAAGGTTTGTAATATGACACAAGTTTCTTTAAATTCTCTAACATTTTCTCTTCCTGCCTTAAATATATTTTGCTCAATTTCTTTTAAAATACCAATATCTTATTGAATATTTTTTATCATAAAGGGACCGCCACCACGACGATCCCTTTGTTACTACCTGCAATCGTTACAGGCAAATACTTTTAGTATAAATAATAGCAGTTAACTGCTTTTGATTTATAAGTTTTCTTGCCTTCTTTTCTGTTTGCCACTACATAAACATAGTATGTTTTCTTCTTATTAAGCTTCTTCTTTTTGAATTTTTTAGCTGTATAAGCACGCTTCTTTGTTGTAGTAAGTTTCTTGTAACCACCAGTCTTTGATGTAGACATGTAAACTGTATAGTTCTTTGCTCCACTAACTTTCTTCCAAGTAATCTTTAACTTCTTACCTGATTTCTTAAGTCCAACCTTTGGCTGTAATGCAAAAACTGTGTAATCAGACCATGCACCATAGTAGTTCTTGTTATCAATTGTTACATAAGCTCTTACTCGTAATTTGTAGAACTGGTTCTTAATGTTCTTTAAAAGATTGTATGATGTACTTGTAATATTACCTGAAGATACTTTCTTATTCTTGTATGTGTAAAGTTCATATACATAACCATCGTGGTATTCAGGCTGTGTAAACCCAAATGTAACCTCTTTTAAAGAATTATAATAGTTTGTAATTGCTAATCCCTGAACCTTTTCAGGAACAAGATTAATCTTATATGGACTCAAGTATTCCGTATTATAGAATCCTGTTGTCTTTGCAGAAAATCCATTAACTGTTCTAACAGGTCTTACACCAACGTAAGTATCGTTCTTAAGTTTGTTGTTAAAACCGTCTACTGTATATGTAGTTGATGTTGTTGAACCTACTACATATTCATTATTATTTACAAATCTGACAATCTCATAAGATGTAGCACCTTCACTAGCTGTCCAACTAATTGTTATGCTTGATGTTGTAGCTGTTGTCTGTCTTAAATCCTTAACATCAGCAGGTACTGATGCTACCTGAATTGAATCAGAAATAGCATAAACTGTGTTCTCATTAGTAGTACTTACAGCCTTTACTCTTACATAAACAGGCTTTAATGCCTTAACATAAAGTAAATCTGATGCTGAATAACTTGAATCTGTTCTTGTGAAAGTCTGATTATCATAAGATGTTTCAATTATATATTTCACATTAGTTCCTAAATAGTTATCCCAAGCAATACTTACAGTAGTAGTTGAAGCCTTCTCCTGCTTTAATCCTGTAACCTTTCCTGTTGCACCAAAAGCTGTCATTGCAAATAACAATGAAAACAATGCTGCCAATGTAATTACTGAAATCTTCTTACTAATTTTCATATTCCCTTCTCCCTTCGTTTTTAACCTTATTAATAATAGAAACTATATAATAAAATATTATCACAGTGTCAAAAGGTCTTTCCCATCTGTGCTTGTACAATGGTAGAAAAATAACCTTTGGACACGTTCTAATATTTATTACCCTACATTAATCCTTCTAATGTCTTTCTAATAGCCATAATGAACTCTTCTGTGTTTAATTTCTTCTTGTTTTCAAGTGTTGAAATTAAATATAAATCTCCTGTCATTTCGCCATTTTCAATTGTGTCGATACATGCCTTTTCAAGCTTGTCTGCAAATTCCATAAGTTCAGGAAGTTTGTCAAGTTCTCCACGTTTTCTTAAAGCTCCTGACCATGCAAAAATTGTTGCGATAGGGTTAGTTGATGTTTCTTCACCCTTTAAGTACTTGTAATAATGTCTCTGTACTGTACCGTGAGCTGCTTCATATTCGTAGTAACCCTGTGGTGAAGCAAGTACTGATGTCATCATTGATAATGAACCGAATGCTGTTGCAACCATATCTGACATTACATCACCGTCATAGTTCTTACAAGCCCAAATATATCCACCTTCTGATCTCATTACACGTGCTACTGCATCGTCAATAAGTGTGTAGAAATATTCAATTCCTGCTTCATCAAATTTTTCTTTATATTCAGCTTCAAAAATTTCAGCGAAAATATCTTTAAATGTGTGGTCATATTTCTTTGAAATTGTATCTTTTGTTGCAAACCAAAGATCCTGCTTTGTATCTAATGCAAAATTGAAACAACTTCTTGCAAAACTTTCTATAGATTCATTTAAGTTGTGCATACCCTGGATAATTCCTGCACCCTTAAAATCGTGAATTAATTCTCTTGTTTCTTCTCCTGCTTCATTAGTGTAAACAAGTTCTGTCTTGCCTGCTGCAGGAATCTTCATTTCAACACCCTTGTAAACATCACCATATGCGTGTCTTGCAATTGTAATAGGCTTCTTCCAGTTCTTTACGTATGGTTCAATACCTTTTACAATGATAGGTGCTCTAAATACTGTTCCGTCAAGAATAGCTCTAATAGTACCATTAGGACTCTTCCACATTTCCTTAAGATGGTATTCCGGCATTCTTGCTGCGTTAGGTGTGATTGTTGCACATTTTACAGCTACACCGTATTTCTTAGTTGCTTCTGCAGAATCAAAAGTAACTTGGTCATTAGTCTCATTTCTATACTCAAGTCCTAAATCATAATATTCTGTCTTTAAATCAACAAAAGGTAATAACAATTCTTCTTTGATCATTTTCCAAAGGATTCTTGTCATTTCATCGCCATCCATTTCTACCAATGGAGTTGTCATTTTAATCTTTTCCATTATATTTCCTCCTAAATTAAGCTATCAAACTACTCCACTAGATTATAACTAATTACAGTGCTAAAGTAAACAAATTCCCCTGCTTTTTTTTATTTCTTACAAAAATTAACCATTTTTTCAGGGTTGATTTTTCCCCAACCCTGCCTGTTTCCTTCCATTTTTAAATCAATTGCCGTATTCTTTATCAACTTCTTGCACTGTATGTTAGACATTTCCTTATTAATGCCTAAAATCATACAAATCACGCCTGAAACTATAGGTGTTGCCATTGATGTTCCGCTTTTTGGTACATAGCTGTATCCTGACTTTATGCCATTACTGCAACTGTATATGCCATTGGCCGGAGCCAAAATATCAGGTTTTTGAACGCACTCTTTTGTTGGACCTCTACCTGAGTAATTCTTTGTAATCCTACCGTTTACTATCATCTTAATATTATCATCTAATGCCCCAACTGTAATTATCTTCTTACTGCTTCCGGGAATTGACACAGTTCCATATTCCGGTCCATTATTTCCTGATGCAGCTATAATAACATATCCCATGTCCCATAAAAGTTCCACAGCCTCAATTAATTTCTTATTATTTCCCTCTTTATTAAATGTGCCAAAAGATATGTTAACCACTTTTATGTTATATTTCTTTCCATTATCAATAATCCACCAAATTCCACTTATTACGTTATCTTCCTTGCCAATGCCTCTTTTATCAAGAACCTTCAGTGATACTATGTCCGACTTAGGCGCAATTCCTTTAAAAAAGCCGTTAGACATTTTTCCATCTCCTGCCAGTATTCCCGTTACATGAGTTCCGTGTCCCTCATCGTCATAAATGGCTGTTTTTCCGTTTACAAAATCCTTATATTTTATTATTCTTTCCCCAAAATCAGGATGATTGCATATTCCCGTATCAAGGACTGCAACTGTCACATTTTCTCCCATTATATTATTTTTGTGCAAACTATCTATGTTTAGAATTTGTCTTACCTTCTTCATTATATTTACCATTATTTTATCTGATATTTCTACTATAATATATGGCTTATTTTTGCTTTTGTCCTTGTAGCTTTTTAACATTTTTTATTTTTTTGTAACCGGAACAGGTCAGGTTACATATACTTTAGTGTAAACAAAAATTAGGAGATTCAAAATGAGTGATTTAGCAGCAACAAACTGTGGATGTGGTTGCGGAGACGGTGGAAACAACAACTGTTTACTCCTTATCCTTATACTTTTGTGTTGTGGAGGTTGTGGCAACGGCTCAGGCTGTGGTTGTGGCGGTAATGACTGCTCAAGCATTATCTGGATTATTTTGCTTCTTAGCTGCTGTGGCGGTTGTGGTTCATTCTTTGGTAATGGAAACGGCTGTGGTTGCGGCTGCTAGTTGATGACAACGACTTTTACCAATACGACTTTCTATGTCTGACCAAAAACGCTCTTTTATACAATAATATAGAAGACACAAACCTGTTTGTTTTACTTACAAGTATTATGTGCGCATATTTTTAATTTAGTATTTTATTTGTTTTTACAGCATAAACTTAATAAAACAGACAACACAATATTATCCGGGGGGATTATGGTTATATGGAAAACAACCGTTTTATGCAAACAAAATTCGATTCCATGGTAACTAATCAGACTATGCAGTTAGTAAAAGCCATAATCCCTTATATTGATAATAATCTTGCAACTGTTCTCGGGGTTTATATCAAGTTTATAGAGCTTGAAAATACCTTTCGTGTTAACCAAAATGTTTCCATTGCAGCTATGAATGCCAATCATAAAGGGCTTGAAAGTATGATTGAAGATATTAAGGAATTTTTAAATGACGGGGACAGGGAAACTCTTGAAACTTTAATGACTGTTATGGAAATGATGAATATGGATGACGGGGCAAAGCAGGATATTTTAAGCGGATACATGGATATGTTTGGTATGTGATTTAAGGAGGTTCTATGATTAATAACAAATGGATGGAAAATCCTATACTTTCAGATATTTCTACTGAAAAAATGGAAGTTCTAACTAAAATATTAAATGGTGCAGGAGATATGGATGCAAAGCAAATGCTTACATATTTTATTAAAGAAACTAATCAGGCATCCCAAAATGGCATAAACTTCACCGACAAAGAAACAGATGCCATACTTGAAGTTCTAAAAGCTGATATGTCGCCTGAGGAAATCAAAAGAATTGATACCATAAAAAGAATGGTAAGCATGCTTGGGAAACGAAAGAAAATGAATTGATGTGTGTCCCAAAGTCACTCATCCTCTTTTGTTTCATCACAAGTGGATGAATGACTTTGTACACTGTAATCATAATATTCCATACTGTTTTTCGGCAAAGCACGACTTGATATTAAAATTTCTATAAGCACCAGCAATTCCTTACTGGACACAAACTCACCTTTAAGCAGTCTAAAGAAAATATCTAAAATTCTATATTTTTTGTCCTGTAATTCCATAACCTCTTACTCCATATTATATTTTCTCTCTTCGCTATAATACCAACGCTCACATAGTTTTGCATAACCAATAACATATTGATATTTGTATTCTGGTTTTTTATTTAAACATATATTTATTTTATATGTAAAAGTTGAATTATCTGCAAAAAGTTTATCAAAACTTACTACAAGTGTATTATCTTTCACTTCCACTTCTACGCTGACATTGTACATTAAATCATAAATATCTTTCTTTATATTTTCAGGCATATTAATATTTGAATCTGACTCTATACCATCACACATTTCATTAAGATTAAATTTTACATCCGCACATTTGTCTATATATGAAAAATACTCTGCTATTTCTGTTAGTTGTTTATAATATGTAGTCAAAACTGGTCTAATTGCTTCATCTACATAGACTTTTTTAGAAATCTTCGATGGATTCATATAATCCATCACATCCACTTTTATAATCTTTTTCACTCCATTTACTGCTCTGGCTGTGATATAGACCGTTCCTGTTTTCCTATTATCATTAGCCGTAACGACACCTTTTTGATTTACAGTGGCAAGACTTTCATCTGAGCTACTCCAAACAAGATTACTGTTATATACTTTCTTCTTTTTTAATCCTTTATTTACTCTTGCTTTTGCATGTAATTTTATACTTTCATATAAACCTACATTGTAATTATCTTCATAATAAAAATCAGGAATTACCACTCTTGCCGGATTGATTTTTTTAGCGTTTCTTTTAGTTGCTTTCACTCTTATTTTATAGCTTTTTACACCTAAGGCCTTCTTTCCCTTAACTTTCGTATAAGGAGCGATTTGGTATGTATACTTTTTTCCTGCCTTAACTTTTTTGTCAGTATAGCTTTTTATTTTATCACTTTTTATTGTAGCTATTTTTTTGTTATTTCTGTAAATAACATAGCCCTTTGACTTTGATACTTTGGACCATTTCAAAATTATACCCTTTTCGTTTGACATATTTCCATAAAAATTACTTACCATCGTATCTATATTATTCGATTGTATTGATTTTTCATTTCCATATGTATTATGCATATTTAATATGCTTGTTAATACAAATAAAATTATTAGCTTTTTTATTTTCACTTTTATCATTTTTGAAAAATTCCTATATATTTACTTATTTATTCTCCAAATAAAACTCTGTATTATATTTTCTCTCTTCACTATAATACCAACGCTCACATAGTTTTGCATAACCAATTTGATATTTAAATTTTTCTTCTGATGCCTTGTCAATACAACAAATAATATTATATTTAAAAATACTTCCATCTGAAAAGTAATCGTTGTAAGTTACTTTTAAATAACCATCTTTAATTTCAAAATGAAGGCACAAATCATTCATAACTGTGTATAATGACTTTTCTATCTTTTCATTTAATTTTATTTCAGGTTGTGTTTTTACCGACAATCCATCTTCTTCTAAGTCAATTTTCACATTACTAATTTTATTATCAAAAGCAAAATATGTAGCTATATCGCACATTTCATTCTTGTACTTTCCAAATAAAGGTGCTAATTCTTCTGGAACAACTTTATAATTTTTAAATTTGACAGGATTATAATAATTCATCACATCCACTTTTATAATCTTTTTCACTCCGTTTACTGCTCTGGCTGTGATATAGACCGTTCCTGTTTTCCTATTATCATTAGCCGTAACGACACCTTTTTGATTTACAGTGGCAAGACTTTCATCTGAGCTACTCCAAACAAGATTACTGTTATATACTTTCTTCTTTTTTAATCCTTTATTTACTCTTGCTTTTGCATGTAATTTTATACTTTCATATAAACCTACATTGTAATTATCTTCATAATAAAAATCAGGAATTACCACTCTTGCCGGATTGATTTTTTTAGCGTTTCTTTTAGTTGCTTTCACTCTTATTTTATAGCTTTTTACACCTAAGACTTTCTTTCCCTTAACTTCCGTATAAGGAGCGATTTCGTATGTATACTTTTTTCCTGCCTTAACTTTTTTGTCAGTATAGTTTTTTATTTTATTACTTTTTATTGTAGCTATTTTTTTATTATTTCTGTAAATAACATAACCCTTTGACTTTGATACTTTGGACCATTTCAAAATTATGCCCTTTTCGTTTGACATATTTCCATAAAAAGTAATTGTTGAATTTATACTTGGATTTTTTGTTTCATCTGCTTTTACCAAATAACAATTAGTTATAAATGTAACCATTATTAAGATTGCTATTGCTATAATGAATTTTAGATTATGTTTTAACTGTTTCATATTGCCCCCTAAACGTTACCTTTTTTCAAAATTTTATCACACTTGGTATTTCTTGTCTATAAAGATAAAAGCTGCCATCAGGTCATCACAACCTAACAACAGCTTTTTAACTAAATACTTAATTATTTAGCAACTATATTTATAATTCTTCCCGGAACATAAATTTCCTTAATAATGTTTCCTGTTAACTTGTCGCCTAATGCTTCTTTACCCTGAGCAATAGCGTCATCCTTTGAGATGTCAGCAGGTACACTGATTACAACTTTTGTCTTACCGTTAATCTGAACAGGAACCTGGATTTCATCATCCTTCATAAGTTCTTCGTCAGCTTCAGGCCACTTGTTGTTTTCAAATACGCTACCTGTGTTTCCAAGTCTTTCCCATAATTCTTCACCGATATGTGGTGCAAATGGAGCTAATAATGTAACGAAAGTCTGAATTGTTTCTTTGTCAATTCCGCCTTCTTTCTTAGCTAATTCAATAAACTTGTTATTAAATTCCATAAAACCTGAAACTACTGTATTTAAACTAAAGTCTTCAAGACGTCTTGTAATTGTATGAACCATCTGGTGACGAAGTTTTATCATTTCCTTAGTTGGCTCAACATTAGCTTCAATGCTATCTACTGCTAACTTCCAGAATCTTGTGATAAATCTATATACACCATCAATTCCTCTTTCATCCCATTCTGAATCAAGTTCAGGTGGTCCTACGAACATTTCATAAAGTCTTAATGAGTCACATCCGTAATCTCTTACCAAATCATCAGGTGATACAACGTTACCCTTTGATTTACTCATCTTAATACCATTCTTACCTGTAATCATACCCTGGTTAAATAATTTCTTAAATGGTTCGTCGAAATCAACTACTCCGATATCATGTAAGAATTTAGTATAGAATCTTGAATAAAGTAAATGAAGAACTGCATGTTCTACACCACCAATATACATATCTACAGGAAGATACTTGTCAGCTTTTTCTCTTGAAACAAGTTCTTTGTCATTCTTATTATCAATATATCTTAAGAAATACCATGATGATCCTGCCCACTGTGGCATTGTATTTGTTTCACGCTTTGCAGGTTTTCCACAGCAAGGACAAGTTGTGTTAACCCATTCATCAATTGCTGCAAGTGGTGATTCACCTGTGCCTGTTGGTTCATATGATTCTACGTCAGGTAATAATAATGGCAACTGCTCTTCAGGAACCGGAACTGCTCCACAGTCAGGACAATGTACGATTGGAATAGGTTCACCCCAATATCTCTGTCTTGAGAATACCCAGTCACGTAATTTATAGTTAACTGTAGCTCTACCGAATCCTTTTTCTTCAATAATGTGAGGAGCTTCTTTCTTAAGAACAGAAGATTCCATACCATTCCACTCACCTGAGTTAATCATAGTACCTACAGCTTCTGTGTAAGCTTCTGTCATATTTTCGATTTCTTTACCATCTTTTGCAATAACCTGAATAATTGGGATGTTAAACTTAGTTGCAAAAGCAAAGTCTCTGTCATCATGTGCAGGAACACACATAATTGCACCTGTACCATAATCAGCAAGTACATAATCTGAAAGCCAGATTGGAACCTTTGCACCGTTTAATGGGTTAATTGCATAACTTCCTGTAAATACACCTGTTTTTTCTTTTCCCTGAAGTCTGTCTACAGATGACTTATTAGCTGCCATCTGAATGTATGCTTCAACATCTGCTCTTGTCTCATCTGTTGCAAGAGATTTTGCCATAGCATGTTCAGGAGCAAGTACCATAAATGTTGCACCGTAAAGTGTATCAGGTCTTGTTGTATATACTGTAATCTTTTCGTCTGAGTTTTCTAATTTAAAGTCAACTTCTGCACCATATGATTTTCCAATCCAATCTGCCTGCATTTTTTTAACTTTTTCAGGCCAGTCAAGCTTGTCTAAATCTGCAAGAAGTCTGTCAGCATAAGCTGTGATTTTTAACATCCACTGCTTAAGGTTCTTCTTTGTAACTTCTGCTCCACATCTTTCACAACATCCGTTAACAACTTCTTCATTAGCAAGACCTGTCTTACATGATGGACACCAGTTAATTGGCATTTCTTTCTCGTAAGCAAGTCCTTTCTTAAACATCTGAACAAAAATCCACTGAGTCCATTTATAGAACTTAGGATCTGTTGTGTTAACTTCCATATCCCAGTCATAAAGAGAAGCAATTTCATTAATCTGTCTCTTAATGTTTGCAATATTAGCTGCTGTTGAAATAGCTGGATGTGTCTTCATCTTAATAGCATAGTTTTCTGCTGGAAGACCAAAAGCATCCCATCCCATAGGATGAATAATATGATAACCATGAAGCATCTTATATCTACTCCATACATCACTAATAACATATCCTCTCCAATGTCCTACATGAAGTCCTGATCCTGATGGATAAGGGAACATATCAAGACAATAATATTTTGGTTTTGTAGTGTCTTTATTAATAGGGGTTACATCCCAATTGTGACGCCACTTTTTTTCAATTTCCTTATGATTATAAGGTGTTGCCATAATTTATTTCCTCCTAAAAATATGTATAAAAATTTAATCTTTAGCTATTGTTGTTGTGTCTTTCTTAGAAGACTTAGTTGTTTCAGGCTGCTTAACATTTTTTGTTGTTTCGCTTTCCTTCTTTGTTGCTTTCTCCTTAGTCTTTTTTTCCTTTGTTGTTTTTTCAGACTTCTTTCTAGTCTCCTTAGGAAGCTTAAGTTTCTTCTTTTGAGCCTTTGACGGTTCAAATCGCTTATTACCCTCAGATTCTTTTACTTTTATTTCACACATTACCTGACATGAACCAACGTTTCCTGCCTTGTCCTGTGCCTTAATTGAAACTGGGAAGTTGCCTTCCTTTAATTCCAATGGATCAACTGTTGTTATTGTGATTGTTACGTCACTTTCATTACAGGATACATACTTTCTAACCATTTCTTTAATAGCCTTAGCGTTAGATTCCTTGTTCATATCCTTTTGGTCTTTGCTTTTTACTTCATAAGTAAACTGAGTCTTAGAACATGTAACCTTAGGCTTTGTTGTATCAACTACCTTGTATGATAATGAAGCTGTTATCTTCTTACCTGATTTAAGCTTGTAAGTATATGTCACTTTAGATGTTCCTGTTTTGGAAGAATCAATCTTATTATACTTAAGCTTTCCTGTAATATTCTTTCCTGTTTCATCTAATGCTAACAGGTTACTAAAATAATCTATCTTTTCACCTTTTTCAACATTAACAGGTGTGTATCCTGTTGCTATTGCACCATTAGCTTTCTTCAAGTATGGATTGCTTTTATCAGGATCTGTAGGATCCCATCCACAATACTTGTTTGTTTCAGTCTTTTTTCCAACCTGTAGTGGAAGTTGGTCTTTCTTTGAACCTTTCACTATTTCAAGAACTGTCTTGTACTTACAGTTATTGTAAACCCAAGCTGCATCTGATGCATACAAAATAATTGACTTGTCAACTTTCTTATCCTTACCTACTGAATTATAAGACTTCTTAACTAAAGTATCAGGATATCTGTCGCTATATTCTGCTGACTGAATCCATGCTGAATAAGTATATAAAGTATTGTACCTGTGCCATCCATTGTTTTTAACCCATGAATAGCTCTTTTCAGTTTTGTATTTGCCCTTTTTAACATTCTCTCCCAATGTGCATGGAAAAATCTTATAGGCTGTCTTATTCTTCTTGTCAGCATCATATCTGTAGACTACCATAACATTCTTTGCCATATTAATCTGCAAATAAAATTCATCTGCCTGTTTCTGTACTGTTTCCTCTTCTTCATCTTTGGCGATATTATTTCCAACACCGCTGGTCTTATCTGCATCTTTGTTAATCTTGCTTTGCATATACATTAACGCTGCAAATATTATTCCTGCCACAACAAGAATTTCTACTATTGTTATCAGTATATTTTTAAACTTTTTACTTTTTAATAAATCTTTAATATTCAACTTAGTACCCCTGAATCTGTAGGTATTTTGTTATTAAAAGAAAAAGGCTTCTAAAAAAATGCCTACGCATACCACAATATTATACATCATTGTGAGCATTTTTCAAGAAACCTTTTTATTTTATATTATTTTTGTAGGATATTATTCTCCATCAACTGCCTGTGAATCAGTGCCATCGCTTGATGAACTGTCACCTGAATCTGATGAATCGCTACTACTTCCGTTATTAGATGAATCTGAGCCATCTGAATCTGAGCTTGAACTTCCTGAATCAGAACTTCCACTAGAATCGCTATCTGACTTTTCTGAACTTCCACTGGAACTGTCATCTGAACTTCCTGAATCACTTCCACTTGAACTATCTGAACCTTTATCAGAACCTACATCATCGCTTCCGTTTGAATCTCCACTGTTTGTATCTGACTTGCTATTCTTATTTACACTTTCAGTCTGGCTCTCATTATTATTTCTATTCTGATAATAACGTTTATATACAAACAAACCTCCCACTGCAACTGCTGCAGCCATACAAATAAGAATTAAGAATAATAACAGGTTAGTGAAGAAATGATGCTGCTTTCTCTGACGTCTGCCTCTTCTTCCTCTTCTCTCCCTGCGACCTAAGCTTGGAGTGCTTATGCCTCCTCTTGACTTTTTGCTTCTGCCTCTGGTCTTTTTAGTCTTAGTTTTCTTTGTCTTTTTTGTTTTGTTTTTATTATTGTCAGACTGCTTGTTAGCATTGTCTTCTGACTTAGGTTTGTTCTGACTTTGCTTTTTGGCATTGTTGTCTGTATTAATCTGCTGTGTACTTTCCAAATCTTTCTTAGGCTGTTCATTAACAAATTTTTCAGGATGAACCATTTTCTCATATGTGGTTTTTAATCCCTGCCAATCCGGTTCGCTGTAAAATGCAGGTGGCTGGCATGAAACCTTTGCCTGTTCATTCATCATACATACAACAGTTTTGTCGTCTGTAATCTGGTCTATTGCCCAAACAGGATAGCTATACTTAGCCATTCCGTCGCACAATCTTTTTGTAAGATTTTCGTCAAAAAACTTACTATATCCATTCTTCAAGCAATTAGAAAAAACATTTCTGTCCATATCTCCGTCTAAGAAACTTTCAAGAATGTTCTTAGGATTGTTAAATGACTTATTATTCATAACACAGTCAGGATTCATAAGAAATTCTGCTGCTGAATTGTAAACTTTCTTCTGACCTGTTGCTTTTGCAACACTGTCTGTGGCATTTAACAAAAATGGTGAAATAAGTTCATTAAGAATACCATCTGTAACAAGCATAACTGAAGCAATATTGTTGTCTAACTTTCCAAAGCTCCAACTGCCTTCTCCTGCTCTCAATGGCTTAACATACTGCTTGTTCTCACCCTGTTGCTGTTCAGTTATGATATCCATAGTTCCGTCATTCTTTTTTACAACTATGCCACCATCCCCGGCGTGTCCATAAGCAATGCTTTGTCCATCATAAATCGCTCCGCTAAGAGTTGTATCGAAATCTTCAATCTGTGCATTGTTCTCTGTTGCATACTGGTTAATGCTATTTAATGCATAAGAAAAAGAATCCTTTAATACCTGCAATTGTTGGTCTAAATTCATACCGGAATTAATATTTTTACTACAATATTCTCCTGCTTTTTCTACTGCAATCTTTGCTCCTATATCGGAAGATTTTGCACTTCCTACACCGTCAGCTACTAAACCTACTGAGCATCCATTATTAAGTTGTATTACTTTATTAGCGTCCTGACAGGCCATATTTCTGGTACTGTGGGACTTTCCTTTTATTGAAAATCCATAATTAATCATACATTTCTCCATTTCCCATTTGGCACAGATTATATATGATTGTTCTTTAAGTCAAAATAATCTGCGCTACTTATTTAGCCTTTTTAAATTTACTGACTATAATACATATAATAACAGTAACTGCCATATCAGGCAATGTATTTCCAACAATTATATCAACTGTCATAAGATATCTGTATAGAATAAATCCAATAACCCAGATTATAATATTTGTAATTTCAACGTTTTTATCTTCGCTATTGTTTTTGATAATGAAGAAGTCTGCAATTTGAATTGCAATCATAGGTGCAAATACTGAACCTATTAAATAAAGAAAATCAGTAATATCGTCCATTGGGTAAATAATTGCTGCTATTGTACCAACGATTGTTACTGCAATCGCCATATACTTTCCGTTAATTTTGCTAAAGATTGTTTCACTTGAAACACCTGCTGAATATGCATCCAAATATGTTGTTGTAACTGTTGAAAAAACAATTATAAGAAGTCCTGCTATTCCAAGACCTGCCTTTAACATTATCTGGTCGATTCCTGCATTCTGTGCAAAAATAGCTGCACCCATTCCAATTATATACATCCAACAGCTTACAACTCCGTAAACAATGGCACTTGCTGCTGTTGCCTTAATTGGCTTTTCTGCTTCTCTTGTGTAATCACTGATTAATGGAAGCCAGGAAAGTGGCATTGCTACTGCAAGTTCTACTGCCGCACCAAACGTTAATCCATCATCAGGAATACTTGTTGCCACACCGTTGTCAAAGAAAACAACTTTACACAAAATAATTGTTAGAATAAATAAAGCTGTCATTGCAACAACATTTACTTTTTCGATGTTTTTTATTCCAATAAAAATCCAAATAATAATAAGTACACCGATTACAATGCACCACACCCAGTTTCCTGTATTAAAAATTCCGTTGGCTGAAAGTGCGCCGTCATAAATCATAATGGCTGTCCATCCTGCCAATTGAATAACATTTAATACTGAAAACAGAATACTTCCTTTCTGACCGAAACTTATCTTTACTGTTTCCATTGCACTTTTCTTTGTCTTTGCACCGATTACTCCTGCAAGGAATAAAAGTGAGCAGCCAATTAAGTGTCCGATAATAATCGCAAGAATGCCTTTTTCCATTCCAAGTGAAGCAAGATATGTACCTGTTACAATTTCTGCAATTGATACACCTGCTCCAAACCAAATTAAACTATTACTAAATACTGATGTCCCTTTTTTATCCATTTTATGTACCTCTTTCCTTTTTTAGTCGCACTTAATTGCAAATGCATGATTCATAGGACCACTGCCTTTTCCTAAATCAAGCATTGCTGATAATGCTCCTGAAATATATTCTTTTGCCTTTTCTACTGATGTATCCAAATCTCTGCCTTTTGCCAGATTTGAGGCAATGGCGCTGGAAAGTGTACATCCGGTTCCATGTGTATTTGGATTGTTAATTCTCTTACCATAGAACCACTTGTATTCACCGTTTCTGTAAAGAAGGTCGTTGGCATCATTTATGCTGTGACCGCCCTTGCATAATACGGCGCAGTCATATTTTTTGCTAATAACTTCTGCTGCCTTTATCATTTCCTCTTCATTATGTATTTCCATTTCGGATAATACTTCTGCCTCCGGAATATTTGGTGTTATTACTGTTGCCAAAGGAATTAAATATTCCTTTAAAGTGCTTATGGCATCATCGCTTATTAATTTTGCTCCGCTTGTTGCAACCATAACGGGATCAAGAACTATGTTCTTCCCATTGTATTTTTTTAAGCTTTCTGCTATGGCTTTGATTAATTCACTTGATGATACCATTCCTATCTTTATGGCATCCGGTGTTATGTCCTCAAATATAGCTTTTAGCTGTGCCTGTAAAAATTCAGGGCTTACTTCATAGATGTCTGATACGCCGGTTGTATTCTGAGCAGTTAAGGCTGTAATAGCACTCATGGCATAAACTCCATTAGCTGTCATTGTCTTTATGTCTGCTTGTATTCCGGCGCCTCCACAAGAATCACTTCCTGCAATTGTTAATGCTGTGTTCATTCTTTTCTCCTTTTCCGGCAAAACTTTACTGATAGTTTTCCTCACCGGCGAAAGAAAATTTTGTCACAAACACGTTGATTTTGTTATTTTGCTCCGCCGTCTATTGTAAAGCGAAAACCTAAACTCACCTACGGCTCAAACAGTAGGTTTCTCGCTTTACACTATGCTCGCAAAATTGCCAAAATCTGCCTATTGTTTGTTTTCAAAATTTTCTTCCGCCGGTGATAATAGTACTTTCACTATATAATGTTTTGCCTGTAAGTTTTTTAGTTTTTGTGGTTCACAAGTTGTTCCTTTTAGGTTGGCTTGTGTTTTGTATAGCGATATAAGGTGGTGCCCCCAATTTATCGCTTTGTCAGGGTTTATTATTGTTTGTTTGAATAATAGGAAACCCTGTTGTTTGTTTTTGGTTAAATAGTTTTTCCTTGTTGTTTTTGTTTAGGTTGTTTCTACTTGTTGTTTTGTATTTGGTTAAGTAGGGTTTTGTGTTCTGTCCAATTTTTTATGTAGATGTTTGTTAGGTTTCTTATTTTTTCCTGGTCTTTTTCGCTTGCAGGATCGTAGATTCCTATTGTTTTTATGCCTAGTTGTTTGGCTGTTTCTATTGAGTATGCTCCATCTTCAAATAGCCATGTTTGCTTTGGTGTTGTTTCCATTTCTTCCATTGCTTTTATGAAGATGTCCGGTTTGTCTTTTCCATGTCCAACCTCTGTCGTGGTAAATATTTTTTTGAAATATTTGTCTATGTGCAGTCTTTTGAAAGCTACTTCTATCATTGGTCTGTCTGTTGACGTTGCTATTGTCATTGGGATTTTGTTCTCGTAGGCTTGTTCTATAAAGTCTACAACTTTTGGTTTTGGCATTGCTTCTTTTTCGTAGAATTTGTATACACGGTTGTTTATTCCGGTGCATATTTCTTCTGTTGTAAGGTTTAGATTGTACTTTTTTTGTATGTATTCTGCACCTTCATTCATTGTCATTTCGAATAGAATTTCTCCAAGATTTGGTTCCGCCTTTATTCCCATATCTTTTAGATATAGTTCTCCTACGTTCATCCATATTCCCATTGAGTCTAGTATTGTTCCATCTACATCAAATATAAATCCTGTTGACATTTGTTCTCCTACTTTACAGCTTTTATTGTGTTGACTTTTAGTTCTTTTGTTGCAGCTTCTATGTCTTTGCTTGCAAATATGGCACTTATTACTGCGATTCCGCAAATACCGCTTCCTGCAAGTTCTTTAACGTTGTCCTTTGTTATTCCTCCAATTGCGATTACCGGTATGCTTACCGCTTCACATATGGCTTTTAATGTTTCAAAAGGTACATCTTCTGCATCATCTTTTGAGCCTGTTGGAAATACTGCTCCAACTCCTAAGTAGTCAGCTCCGTGTTTTTCAGCTAAAATTGCCTGTTCGACTGTCTGGGCTGAAACGCCAATAATTTTGTCAGGACCAAGTTTCTTTCTAACGTCTCCTGCTTCCATATCGCTTTGTCCAACGTGTACTCCGTCTGCATCCATTTTTATGGCAATGTCTACATTATCATTTATTACAAATGGAACGTTATACTTTTTGCATAACTCTTTTATTTCAATGGCTTCCTGTAAAAAACTTTCTTCATCAAGTTTTTTCTCTCTAAGCTGTACAAAAGTTACTCCACCCTTTAATGATTTTTCAACCTGTTCATAAAGTGTTTCGTTTCCAAGCCAAGCTCTGTCTGTTACTGCATATAGTAATAACTCATCTGTTGTAGTATTACTTGATTTCATATTTTGCTCCTTTTTCCAATGTGTCTCCATCCATGTTGTAGATAGCATCAATAATTCTGTTTCTGTATGTTGAGTTGCCATCACCATCCTGCATTCTGTCATAAGCAATCTCTCCTGCAAGTCCCATTAAGCAAACTGCAGCTGCGGCTGCTTCTAACTTGTTGTCAGAGTTAGCTACTAAATATGCTGTCATAAGTCCTGAAAGCTGACAACCTGTTCCTGTAATTGAACTCATCTGTGGCTTACCATTTCTTATTACATAACATTTTTCACTATTGCAAACTAAGTCAATTGCACCTGTTACGGCAATAATGCTTCCTGTTGCTTTTGAAAAAGCTTTTAATTTAGAAATAGTTTCTTCAAGATTTTCATCTGTAACTTTATCGGCTACGTCAGCGTCAACACCTTTAGTACTTCCACTTCCAACCATTAAAGTCTTAACTTCTGAAATATTTCCTCTAACAACATCAAACTTTACTTTTTCCATAAGTTCGTTAGCTGTGTTAGTTCTTAAGGCACTTGCTCCTGCTCCAACAGGGTCAAGTAAAACAACATGACCTAATTCGTTTGCTTTCTTTCCTGCTGCAAACATTGAAGGAATAGTGTTCTTGTTTAATGTTCCAATATTAATATTAAGACCGCCACATATAGATGTAATATCCACTACATCATCAATGTCATCTGACATAATAGGGCTTCCTCCACAGGCAAGCAAAACATTTGCTACATCATTTACTGTTACGTAATTTGTAATATTGTGTACTAATGGCACATTCTTTCTAACATTTTCTAAACATTCTTTAAACATCTTTGTCCTCCTGAATTTAATTTTTCACAAAAGAAAAAGGACAAACCTATTTGGTCTGTCCGCAATGAATCTTAAAATTGATTTCTTCCTACGTTGGCATTATCCAAATCAGGTTCATGGGTCGAAGTTGATCACTTCCTCTCAGCCTGCCTACAAGCTCCCCTGTTGTAATTATTAACTTTTCCTTTTTCTCTGTGTCCATAAGCACTTTACAGAGTATATTTTATAACCTATTGGAAAATAATTCAATAGATATTTATTATTATATGGAAGAATTGTGGAAGTGCAAAGCTTATATTAATCCGTATAATAAACTTTTGGCTTTTTGACACCTAATTCTATTGATTAATTCTATTTTCTTACAACATCTTTCATTTCTTTTACATACTGTGAAACGTAAGGCACGCTTTCTTTGCCGTGTTCTGCCACAATTCTTACAATGGCACTTCCTACAATTGCTCCATCAGCATATTTACAAACATCCTCTGCCTGCTTTGGCGTTGATATTCCAAAACCTACAGCACAAGGTACGTCTGAAACTTCTTTAACAAGTTCTATCATTCCGTTTATATCTGTTTTTATTTCTTTTCTAACACCTGTAACACCAAGTGATGATACACAGTAAAGGAATCCTTCAGCTTCTCTTGCTATCATTTTTATTCTATCCTGTGATGTTGGTGCAATCATTGAAATAAGCTCAACTCCCGCTTCTCTGCATTCAGGCAAAAGTTCATTTTTTTCTTCATAAGGACAATCCGGAACAATTATTCCACAAATTCCACATTCATTACACCTGTCCATAAATTTCTTTTTTCCATATTTGTAAATAACATTTATGTATGTCATAAAAACTAATGGAATATGAATCTGGTCCTTTATTTCTATTAAAGCATCCATAAGCTTATCTGTTGTACATCCTGCCTCTAATGCTCTTAAATCTGCCTTCTGAATAACCTGTCCTTCTGCGATTGGGTCTGAAAAAGGTATTCCCACTTCAATTATATCTGCCCCTGCATTCTGCATTTCAATAATAAGTTTCTTTGTTGTTTCAAGGTCAGGATCCCCTCCTGTTATAAAAGGTATAAATGCTTTTCCATTCTTAAATGCTTCTTTTATTTTACTCATAAATCTGTACTCCTCTATATCTTGCTATTGCTGCCACGTCCTTGTCGCCACGGCCTGACACGTTAACTACTACGATTTTATCTTTGTCCAAAGTTGGCACATACTTCATTGCATATGCAATTGCGTGAGAACTTTCAATTGCAGGAATAATTCCTTCTGTTTTTGACAAATATTCAAAAGCATTAACTGCTTCTTCATCTGTAATTGCCACATATTCTGCTCTTTTTTCTGCCTGAAGCATTGCATGTTCAGGTCCGATTCCCGGATAATCAAGTCCTGCTGAAATTGAATAAACAGGGGCAATCTGACCATATTCATTCTGGCAGAATAAAGACTTCATTCCGTGGAAAATAGCTTCTGAACCGTTAGCCATTGTTGCTGCGTTCTTTGGATTATCAACTCCAAGTCCTGCTGCCTCACAACCGATTAATTTAACGTCTTTATCTTCAATGAAATTGTAGAAAGCACCGATTGCGTTTGAACCGCCGCCTACACAGGCGATTACTGCATCAGGTAATTTGCCTTCTTTTTCCATTAACTGTTCTTTTATTTCCTTGCTGATTATTGCCTGAAAATCACGTACAATAGTTGGGAAAGGATGTGGTCCCATTACTGAACCTAAAACATAATGTGTGTCATCAATTCTGTTAGTCCATTCCTTCATAGTTTCGTTTACTGCATCTTTTAATGTCATTGTTCCACTTGTTACAGGATGAACTTTTGCTCCTAAAAGTTCCATTCTAAATACGTTAAGTGCCTGTCTTTCGCAGTCTTCTTTTCCCATGAAGACTTCACATTCCATTCCCATTAAAGCTGCTGCCGTTGCTGTTGCCACACCATGCTGTCCTGCACCTGTTTCAGCTATAACTCTTGTTTTTCCCATTTTCTTTGCAAGTAAAACCTGACCCATGGCATTGTTAAGTTTGTGAGAACCTGTATGGTTTAAATCTTCTCTCTTTAAATAAACCTTTGCGCCACCTAAATCCTTTGTCATTTTTTCTGCATAATAAAGCAAAGATGGTCTGCCTACATAGTTATTTAAAAGGTCTGTTAATTCCTTATTAAATTCAGGATCGTCCTTGTAATGATTATATGCTTCTTCCAATTCATTTACTGCGTTCATTAATGTTTCCGGAACATACTGTCCGCCATATCTTCCAAATCGTCCTTTTGAGTTTGTATTATTTGTATCGCTCATTTTATCTCCTATCTGCAATTATTGCCTTACAATTTCTATAACTTTTTTAATTTTTTCTCTGTCTTTAAATCCGTCAGTTTCTACTCCGCTGCATAAATCTCCTTGCATATTGGAATCATACTGTACTCTTTAGTCAAATTTTCGATTTCGTTAAACGATTGTGTTTTCATGTTGTCCTCCTTATTTTTATTTTGGGACAAAAGAAAAAGCTTTCGTCCCTCTACTTCTCGTAAAGGGACAAAAGCTATAATAAACTTCTGCGGTGCCACCCAAATTAATGTATAACACATTCACTCATTGCATACCATCATATGCTACCTTCTATAACGGTAAGGATCCGTCAGCGTCTACTTCCTATGATTATCATATTGGTTTCAAGCTGCCCTCTCAGGTCCATTCATTACTGATAGTTTATTGTCTCACACCAACCGACAACTCTCTGAAAAACATCTCTTGTAACTACTTACTCCCGATCAACGGTTTAATCACTGTTGGGACAATTCTATATTGTTTTTTTCTAAAAATCAATGACTATTTTTATCTAATCAATTGATTATTTTTATTATTTTACTATTTTTACTTTATTTTGATTTCATTGTATTACTTAATTAGACATCGTAGTCATTTGTTTTTTAAGTTTGATTATTTCTGCTCTTCAATCACTCTGTTTTGAACATCTGCCGGTGTCTGCTCGTATTTTGATACTACATATTCAAAATCTCCACTTCCTCCGGTAATTGAACGTAGTGAAGTTGAATAACCCGACAATTCTAACATTGGGACTTCAGCCTCTATAATCTGCTTTCCTGTATCTGTTGGAATCATGTTAGTTATTCTTCCTCTTCTCTTATTTAAATCGCCCATTATGTCTCCTGAATATTTATCAGGTGCTGTAACGCTTAAAAGTGCAATAGGCTCAAGCAATACCGGGTTAGCTTCCATAAAACCTTTCTTAAATGCTAATACTGTAGCCATCTTAAATGCCATTTCAGATGAATCAACAGGGTGATATGAGCCATCAATTAAAGTAGCCTTAATTCCAACTACAGGGTACCCCGCAAGTGGACCTGCTTTAACACATTCCTGAATACCTTTTTCTACAGCAGGGAAATAATTTCTTGGAACCGCTCCACCAAAAATCTTCTCCTCAAACTCATAAGGTTTCGACAAATCTCCTGACGGCTCAAATTCCATTACAACATCTCCATACTGACCATGACCACCTGACTGTTTCTTGTGTTTGCCCTGAACCTGAACTTTCTTCTTTATTGTTTCTCTAAAAGCAATTCTAGGTTTCTCTAATGTAATCTTAACCTTATATCTTTCTTCAAGCTTGGATGCTGCAACTTCTAACTGCTGTTCACCTATTCCATAAAGTAATGTCTGCTTATTTTCATCATCTACAACCACCTTTAATGTTAAATCTTCAATTGTAAGCTTGTTTAAAGCCTGGGCTATTTTTTCTTCTTCACCCTTGTTAACTGCTTTATATCTTACATATGTATAAGGCTTTGACATTGTTGTTGGATGATATTCTATAGGCCATTCCTTAGTTGATAAGGTATCTCCTGTTCTTGTGCTGGCAAGCTTGCCAATTGCTCCAATATCTCCTGCGTATAGTTTTTGAACCTCTATTACATTCTTGCCACGCATTACGTAAAGCTTACTTAGTTTTTCTTCTACATCTTTTGTGGCGTTGTAAACTGTATCCCCTGCACACAACACTCCGGTTCTAACTTTTACAAGAGAATACTTACCAACAAAAGGATCCATTATAGTTTTAAATACATATGCTGAAACAGGTTTGTTCCAATCAAAATCACCTATAACTTCTTCTCCTGTTTCTAAGTTTGTGGCAATCTTCATTACTTCAGCTTTATCTGCTGATGGAAAATATTTCTCACAAGTCTGAAGAAAGCTGTTAACGCCCTGACAATTTACTCCTGAGCCAATCTGTACCGGAACAATGTCACACTTAATAACACTTCTTCTAAGAGCCATTGAAATCTCCTCGTATGTAAATTCTTCCCCTGAAAAATATTTACCCATAAGGGCTTCGTCTGATTCTGCCACTGCTTCCATTAACTGTTCCCTACAAGGTTCAAGTTCTGGTGTTAAATCCTCAGGAATATCTCTTTCCGTATAGCTTCCAAGGTCATCGGTAAACTTTCTACCTCCCATTTTTACCACGTTAACATATCCTGTTAACTTTCCATCTTCAATAATAGGCAAATGGAATGGAGCCACTTTCTTTCCAAATCTTTCTTTCAACTGCTCCACGATTTCCATATATTTAGCATTAGGATCATCCATGTTGGTAATAAAGAATATTCTTGGAATCTGTCTTCTCTCACAAATCTCCCAAGCCTTAATTGTTCCAACTTCGATTCCCGCCTTTCCATTTACAACAATAACTGCTGCATCAGCAACACTCATTGCATCTTCCATCTGACCCACAAAATCAAAATATCCCGGTGCGTCAAGAATGTTAATCTTCAAACCATTCCACTCTACCGGTATAACTGAAGCATTTATGGAAAACTTTCGTTTAACCTCCTCCTTATCATAATCACTGATAGTATTACCGTCCTGCACCCGTCCCATTCTGGTAATTACTCCTGTAGAATAAGAAATGGCTTCTGCCAAAGTAGTCTTTCCTGATCCTCCGTGACCAAGAAAAACAACATTTCTAATACTGGATGTTTCATATACGTTCATAAATCCGGCCTCCTTATTTAATTTTTAAAATCCGTTACAATTCTATGTAATATATTTTACTCTATATGCCGGTTCTTTACAACAAAGTTAAATCTTTAACAATCCGTGTAAGCAAATTTTGGGGTTCTCTAATTTTTTAATTTGTATCTACTGTTTTTATTATATATTAATAACTTTGTTTTTTAGTTTTTATATTTTAGAATAT